>Ga0315543_1000146_pt1 | contig 87840 bp, 71 predicted proteins | sample SalMarSW160210MG_2_FD_203098 | JGI IMG/M metagenome (GOLD analysis project Ga0315543, IMG submission 203098) | Salt marsh sediment microbial communities from the Plum Island Ecosystem LTER, Massachusetts, United States - Salt Marsh Sediment SW1601-210 ... | reverse complement strand
TAAAAGATATCAAATGAATACCCGTTATAACGGTTTAATCCAAGATATGTTCCTGCCCAGACATAACCTTCCGAGTCCTGCATCATGCAAAGAACATGACCCTGGGAAAGTCCATCCTTTGCATTTATGTGCTGAAAACGAATAGGCCTTTCTTGTGCGGATGCGCAACAATTCAGTAAAATCGTGATTAGAAATAACAGTTTTCGCATCATGGTATTCTAAATTTACTAAAATATTCTCTCAGTGAAAAGACCTGGTATATTATTAAGACGTATTTGGCAGTATAGTATAATACACTTTAAGGATCCAATAAGATCTAACGGATATGAATTAGGCTTTTTCAGAGACTCCAGTCTATTGGAGTTAGATTTTGATTTGAAAGAATATCATTTGCTTTAGAAAAATGTTTGCATCCAAAAAAACCGTTATATGCAGAAAATGGAGAAGGATGAGCTGCTTTAAGCACAAAGTGTTTGTTTGTGTCTATCAGGGTTTCTTTTGCCTGAGCATATCTTCCCCAGAGGAGGAAAACCACTCCTGTTTTATTGTCTGAAATCTTTTGAATTACTGCATTGGTAAAATTTTCCCATCCCTTTCCCTGGTGAGATCCTGCCTGGTTAGCTCTGACTGTAAGAGTTGCATTAAGCAATAAAATGCCTTGTTCAGCCCATTTTAAAAGATTGCCGTGATCAGGAATTGAAATTCCAAGATCATTTTGTAATTCTTTAAAAATATTCTCAAGCGATGGAGGTGGTTTAATACCCTGAGGTACTGAGAAGCATAATCCGTGTGCCTGTCCCTTCCCGTGATAGGGATCCTGTCCTAGAATTACGACTTTCACCCTGTCAAATGGAGTATGATTAAATGCATTAAATATTTGGTTTCCCGGAGGGTAAACTTTATAAGTCTGTTTTTCTTTTATTAAAAAGTCTTTTAAAGCTGCAAAATAGGATGTATTAAACTCATCCATTAAAATTGTTTTCCAGCTGTCTTCAATTTGTGGATTTATAGTCCCCATGATTCAATTTTATTTTATTCCGAGAGGTTCTGTATAACAAAATCGGTTACGCACGATGAGAATTTTGAGAATAAAAATAGAATTTTTTAAGCAAGAGAAATACCGAAAACTTATTTAGCTTAAATTATGGATGAAATTATTTATAGTGAATAATACAACCGAGGTCTGCCAATTTTTACAAACAAAAATATGTTCATTTGATTCAGGGTAATCCTGTTTATCATAGAACTGTCAATGTTTTTGTATAGATAATTCTCAGACTTTTACTCTTAGTGTAGCGATAAAATTAATTCCAGGTGCTGCAATAGCTGTTGCAAAAGGTTTATAAAAGTTATTAATGATGTTTTCGAGTGCAAATTGTATAGAAATGTTCTTGCTGGCATAATACGTTGATCTCAGGTTTAATGTGTACCAACCTGGGAAACCATAAGGTGTACCCTCTTCTACATTGTCTTCGCCGGTAAGGGTCATATCTTCAATTCTTTTCCATCCGCTGTAAATAATAAAAAACTCATGTGTGAATCTTTTGGTCTCATAAATAAAATCAGCTTTCCCATATATCGGAGGGATGTGAGCAAGAGGTTCGTTGAGGGTCAGATCACGTCCGTAAGTATAGTTCAATGTACCTTTAAAACTTATATTGGAATTCAGATCTGATATCAAATTCAGGTTGAATCCGTGAATAATACCCCTGTTGGAATTGTCATTAACAAAGGCTTTTAGCCATTCACCATCAGGTGACATGATGGAATCAGCCCCATTTTGATAGTAGGGGACCCTAACAATTACATTGGTTAGAAAACTGATAAAATAACTTCCGTTGATCTGAATATAACCATCAAATGTTTTTGAAAAACCCAGCTCAGCATTGTAAGAATATTCAGGTTCAACCTTTGGATTAGGGTAAGTAATCTGGTTTCCTTTAACCCTTATTTTTGCCAGATCGTCGAGATTGGGTATGCGATAACCTGTGGAAAGCAACAGATTTATTTTTGAACTCAGGGAATGGAGATATATTAAACCCAAAGATCCTGTAAAAGAACTGTTAACAATATCAAGTGATTTGTAAGGTATAACAAACTCAACAGAATCACTGTAATTCGATTTAAGTGAAGAATAGCTATAGCGTGTACCAAGGGATGCAATGAACCTTTTTCCTATTTTGCTTTTGTAAGCTGCATAAACCGAATAGGAGGATGTGTAATTGCCATCATCCGGATACCTTGTCACAGCATCTGTTTTTTCGCCGGTAGCAATATTGGTGTTGCTTGCTGTTGAATTTACCTCGTTTATATTAATTTCCGATCCATAAATAAGTTTGCTGTTTGAGGTCAGGGATTTCATAAAATCGAAATTCCCTGTCCATACCTGAACCTTTTCATTTTGTGTATTCTCCTGGCTGCTTTGATACTTTCTTGAAATCCTGCTCTCAACAATGTTCTGGTAACCGATTGTTGCTGTCAGAGAATTGAACAAAAGATAATCTGAGGTGATCACGGACTTTATTGATCCTAAAAACCTTTTTTGTGGTCCGTAATTCCAAACCGAATACTTTAAATTCCCGTTATCGGAAGTATCATTCAGCATATCATACCTGGGGATATCTGATGAAGTTGAATATTGGAGGTTAACAACAAAATTAAGTTTCGAAGAAGGACGATATCTGAATTTTTGCAGAATATCAATCTGGCTGTATCCGGTATATTTCTGAACATTTGGCTCTGGGTTTTCAACAATTGTATCATTGCCATTAACCTGTTCAACATAGTAAAAACACTTTCCATAATCCTGTAGAAAAGGATTTCTTCTGTTTCCCATCATAATATCTCCAAAATCGTTGTTTGTTATGCTGGTGAGCGAACCAAGTTTTTGCGAGGCAAGATTAAAATCTATATGAGCTTTCCATGCGCTGTTTGCAGATGATATTTGTGTATATGCTGAAGCATGGACTTCCATTTTTGCAGTATCTGTTGCCAATTCCGGATCTTTTGTTATGTAATGAATTACTCCGCCCAGTGCATCACTTCCATACATAATTGCATTCGGCCCATATACAATTTCCACTTTTTCGAGAATTGATTCATCAATAGTGATAGAGTTTTGCAGGTGTCCACTGCGGTAGATCGCATTATTCATTCTGATACCATCTACAACCAGTAAGATTTTATTGGCTTCAAAACCTCTCAGAACAGGACTTCCACCTCCTCCCTGCGATTTCTGCACAAAAATATTTCCGGTGGATGTAAGAATATCTGCCGATGTTTGAGAGGTAAGAAGTTCAAGCTTTTGAGGAGTTATTACATCAACCATGTGAGCAATATCTCTTTGTGTTTCTTTGTATTTGGAAGCAGATATCACGAATTCGGGCATAATAATTACTTTTCTGTCAAGTTTGATGCAGCGTGCTTTTACAGCTTCTTCATAAGATATCACATACCTTAGAAAAGATGGATGCTGGAAGAAAAGAGAATCAGATGCTGAAAAGTCTGAAATGGGAGCAATGCCTTTATCATTCGTCAGAATGGATTTATTCTTATGCTGGTTATAAATAGCAACATTTTCGATAGGTTCATTGGTAGTACTGTTGAGAACCTGTACTTCCTGGGCTGTTAAACAAGGAAAAAGAAAACCAAAAGCAGTTGCAATTAAGCTGATTTTTGACAGCTTCAACAGAAATGAATTCATAAATAAAAAATGTTTTAGGTGTTTAGGATCACTACAAAAATTAAGCCATAGGGTGATCTCATTGGAGGAAATCATTTGGAAGGTTTGTTAGTAATTACGGTTTTCCTTGCATATTCTTTTAATTAATTTTGAAAGAAGGAGAGAAAGAATCAATTATGTCAAAAAAAATCATAATTCCTGGTGTTATTGTTATTCTTGCTATTTCTGTAATTATAGGATTCATTTTTATCAGGAAGAAAAGCGGACTCATTTCGAATCCCTGGAAAGTGATCCCTGTGGATGCTGCCTATATTATTCGAATGAATGATTACCATAGTTTTACCAGTTCTTTATGCAGGGATAGTAAAATATGGAGAAACCTTTCTTCGATAAGCCCGTTTTCAACTATCGAACACAATATTCAATACATTGATTCCATAGCTGAAACAAATTCAAAACTATTTGAATTTCTCAGGAAAAGTCAGGTTTTGATATCAGGACATTATATTGGAGGTAAGAAATCAAACATTCTTATTACTATTAGTTTTCCAACAGGACAAAATGAGAAAAACGTTATTGATCTGATATCAATTATTACGAATCAAAACCTTCGTAACAAACAAAGAAAATATGAAGGGAAATCAATATTTTCTGTTTCTGCGAAGGGAAATGAGACCAATCAAAACTACTATATTTCTGTTTTCGAAGGTCATTTGATAATCAGTAAATCTGTTATATTGATTGAAAATGCTATCAGGCAACAAAGTCTTTCAAGGTCATTGCTTGATGATGAAGATTTTGCAGGAGTTTTATCTACTTCCGGGAAAAACAAAGATGCCAATTTGTTTATCGATCTGAGAAAATTTACCGGAATTGCTTCTATCATTGCGAGCGATAAATTTTCCCCCGGACTAAAAAAATATAAAGATTTTGGTGGATGGACAGAATTTGATATCAATATTGTTGATTATCAAACCATGCTAAATGGTTTCCTGATGTCGGATGCTTCAGAAAATATGTTTATTGATATTTTTAATGATATTGATCCTGTTAAAATTAGTTCGTACCAGATCTTACCTGCTTCAGTATCAACTTTTGTATCATTCGGGATTGGGAATATTAAAGAATTGAATTCCAATTATCAGAATTACCTGATAAAAATTGGCAGGAAAAAGAGCAGAGATAATGCATTGAATGAATTCAATAATACGTATCAGGTTGATTTGGGAAAAACTTTTTCTGAGATTATTGATAACGAAATTACTATTGCACACGGGGGATATACAGAAAGAGCTTTGAATATTCCTTCTCAATTTGTTTTGATTAAGTGCAAAAGCGGGAGTCAGGCTGAAAAAAATATGGAATCTCTTGTCAAAAAGATTTGCAGGAAACAAGGAACAGACTATCAAAATATGAAGCATATTTCCTCAATTGATAATGATGTATCTTTTAAAATAATAGAATTTCCCATAGAAAATTTTACAGGATTGCTCTTCGGTAATTTTTTTGAATTAAAAGGCAATAGTTATTTAACTTTTTACGGGAACTATCTCATTGTGAGCCAGTCAATAGATGCATTACAGCATTTTTTATACAGCAACCTGCTGAATAAAACACTTGCTACAAATAAAGCGTTTAAGAATTTTACCAATGGCTTAGCTCAAAAAACAAATTTCTTGTTTTATACAAACCTAAGTCGTTCTTCCACTTTTTTTGAAGATTATTTGAATCAGAATATTATCAAAGGGTGGGAAGAAAACTTTGACATATTTCAGAACATCCAGGCTCTTGGATTTCAAATTACCGAAGTAAGCAACATGTGCTATGGGAATATTGTAGTGCAGCATGTGGATGATTATAAAGGGAAGCCTCAGACCGTTTGGGAAAGTTTGCTGGACACTTCATTTGCAATGAAACCGTATTTGGTTGAAAATCATTATACAAAACAAAAGGAAATTTTTCTGCAGGATTTGAACAATACCATTTACCTCATAAATAAGGCTGGAAGAATATTATGGAAACAAAAAATATCTGAAAAAATCATTTCAGAAATATTTCAGATCGATTATTATAAAAACGGAAAGCTTCAATTGTTGTTTTGCACGGAGAATTATCTGCATCTTATAGACAGGAATGGAAATTATGTTGAAAGATATCCTGTAAGATTAAGGGAAAAAGCTTCAGCAGGAATGGCACTTTTTGATTACGAAAACAATAAAAACTACCGCATTTTTATCCCTTGCACTGATCATCTTGTTTATGCCTATTCCAAGGAAGGAAATTTAATAAGCGGTTGGAGTTTTACTGGAAGTGATTATCCGATTAAAAGCGAAATAGCGCACTTTCGTGTTTTTGACAAAGACTACATTGTTTTGACAGATAAATACAGAATATGGATCCTTGACAGGCGAGGGAGTGTAAGAGTTAAAGTGAACGAAATGATTACAAAATCGGAAAAAAACAAATTTTATATGGAGGCATCAAATACTTTGGAATCATCAAGAATTCTTACTACCGATACTTCAGGGAATATTGTTTCAGTGTATTTTGATGGTCATGTTGTTACTGCTTCAATTGATGAATGTGGCAGTCAGCATTTCTTTAATTTTAAGGATGTCGATGCAGATGGTGAAAAGGATTATATTTTCCTTGATGGCAATAAATTAAGAGTTTATAAGCAGAATAAATCGGAAATTTTCAGCTTTGATTTTCCTTCTGCAATAGTACAACGTCCGATATATTTCGAATTTTCTGCTACGGACAGGAAGCTGGGGTTAGTTGATATAGAAGAAAATAAGATCTATTTGCTAAACAATAACGGTTCAATTTATAAAGGGTTCCCGCTCGAAGGGACAACCCTTTTTAGTATCGGGAATCTTGATAATACAGATAGCAATTTTAACCTGATTGTTGGAGGTAGAAATAACTTTTTGTATAACTATTCCGTACAATAATCGAATATAACTCATAATATCATGAAGACGAGTAACTTATTGCTGATTCTGATCGTTATTTTTTGCTTTTCAGCCTGTCTTAAAGAAGAAATCGATCTCGATAACTTATCTTCTGAAATGGCTGTAGAACATGAGTTTGCCATGCCATTGATTTATAGTTCTTTGAGAATTGAGGATTTTACGGATGAAGGGTATGATTCTCTTCTTATTATTTCAGGAGATACTATCAAGTTGTACATCATTGAAGATCTTGATTATTCGGATACTATTTCTCTGGGTGACATAGGCGAGGATTTTGATTTTGATTATATACGTTTGTTCCATAGTTTCACAAATTCGCTTCCTATAGGATTGGATATGCAGTTTTATCTGTATGATTCTGTTGATAAACAGAATCTCGACACTATATTTTTAACAGAGCATCCTGGTGAAATATTCATTGAAGCTGCCGAAAGAAATGAGGATGGACTTGTAATTGAAGAGAATGTAGTCGAACAGAATGGAGTTGTTTCACTTGACGCGGAACAGTTGGACCGTATTCAGTACGATGCCAGCCATATCATTTTGGATGCAGTAGTTCCCAGTACAGGTGAGTGGGTAAAAATACTCGATCATTATTCGCTTGATTTCAGGATTTCCACTGAAGCCAGGGGGAGATACATAACTGATCTCGATTCAATTTAAAATATCCTATTATGAAGGGAATCAGATTCAATCTATTGTTCAGTATACTTGTTATTGCAGGCGTTGAGTTGTCGGCGCAGGTGAATACATTGTATTATATGCCGGGGGTCCCGCAGTCGTATTACATGAATCCGGCCACTCAACCGGGATGTAATATTTTTATCGGCATACCGGCTATTTCGTCATGGTACATGGAAGCATATAACAGCAGCATAGGTCTCAGTGATCTGTTCTGGAATGATCCCGAAACTGGTGAAGTACTTCATCCTTTTCATCCCGATGCCGATACGTATGAATTCGTTGAGAAATTCGATGACAAAAATTACCTGAACAGCGAACTGGCATTTAACCTGATATCTTTTGGATTTCGAATCCGGAAGATGTATTTTACCTTCGATATTACAGCGCGAACAAAAGAACGATTGATATACCCTGATGATCTTCTTGATTTTGTTATTACCGGCAATACAAATGGAGAAACTTTCGATTTCAGTGATACACAGTTGGAACTGACCGAACATATTGAATATGGTATCGGAGTATCCAGAACTTTCGGAGATCAGTTTACCGTTGGAATAAGACCCAAAATACTATCGGGTCTTGCTGCAATAAACTGGGACAATTCACATATGGATCTTTATACTACTCGTGATGAATGGATATTGAACTCAGATGCAAGTGCTCAAATATGTGTTCCGGGAATGACAATACCTACAAATGAGGACGGAACGATTGATCTTGACAGGGAAATGGAATTTGACAGCACGTTGAACTCATTTCAGGATTATAGAAAACTATTCAGTGGAAATATGGGCCTGGGTATTGATTTAGGGGTCCATTATAATCCTATGGAGGAATTGCAAATATCTTTCAGTGTTCTTGATTTAGGATATATTAAATGGAAAAATTATGCACAAACAGTATCGCTTGAAGGAACGTATTCCTATACGGGTGTGATGTTAGATGCCGACTCCACTTTTACATATGATATTCTTGATACAATTACCACACATCTTGATCTTGAAAGAAATACGGGGAGTTTTAAAACCACACTCGATCCAAAAATCTTCATTGGTGCGAGGTATTCTCTGGTTCCTCAATTTGATATGGGCTTTGTTCACCGGTTTGATTTTCCAAAAGAAGGATTAAAATATAGTCTTACACTGATGGCCAACTACAGGCCCTCTCATATGTTTTCAATTTCAGGCAGTTATACTCCTCTGGGAGGCAATGCCAGAAGCTTTGGACTGGGATTATCCGTGAACCTCGGATTTTTTAATGTATATTTTATTTCAGATTATTTAACACCACAATACAATCTGGTCGAAGATGTAGTGCTTCTCGACGGCATCAATAAGTATACCTTTCGTTACGGGGTGAATCTGGTATTCGGTTGTAACCAGAAGAAAAAGTTAAGAAAAGACAAACCCATGTATTATTCTGATGAATATTAATACTTTTGTCAGTCAGTTATACTAACATTTGTTTTTATGGTTTTGCTCAGGATTGTCCTGTTCATCATTTTTCTTTATTTGATCTTTCAGCTTATTTTCCGGTTTTTGTTCGGATTTGGCAGAAAAAGAAGCTTTTTTTTCAAATCTGATGATCATCAGTATTCACATCAAAAACATGATGGACAAATAACTGTAAACAGAAGTACATCGAAAAAAGGGAAGAAAATATCCAAAGATGAAGGGGAGTATGTAAAATTTGAAGAAATTAAGGACGAAAAATAAAACCTGGAAACCAGGAAGACTACATTTTTTCTTTAATTCGTTTCGCAAGATTTGATGCAAATACAAAATCATTCAGATATTTATCATCAGAACTAAGTACATCATCTTTTGTTCCTTCCCACGATTTTTCACCTTCATGAATAAACACTACCTTCTCTCCAATTTCCATAACAGAATTCATATCATGAGTATTAACGATGGTGGTAATATTGAATTCATGTGTAATATCACTGATAAGATTATCAATGACAATGGCTGTGATCGGATCCAGGCCTGAATTAGGCTCATCACAGAAAAGATATTTAGGGTTTTGCACAATTGCCCTGGCAATGGCAACTCTTTTTTGCATTCCACCACTTAACTCAGCAGGATATAAATTGTTAACATCGTGTAAATTTACTCTCTGAAGACAGAAATCAACTCGTTTGCGTTTTTCTTTTGTGCTCATCTTTGTGAACATTTCCAAAGGGAATTTAATGTTTTCTTCAACGGTGAGGGAATCAAATAAAGCACCACCTTGAAATAGCATTCCCATTTCACGTCTGAGTTCCTGTTTTTGTCTGACTGACATTGAAACAAAATCCCGGTCATGAAAGAGAATATTTCCCGAATCAATTTTATGCAGGCCAATAATGGATTTTACCAGAACAGTTTTGCCCGAACCACTTTTCCCTATAACCAAATTTGTTTTACCTTCCTGGAAGGTTATTGATATATCCTTTAAAACAGGTACATCATAGAATTTTTTATTGAGATGTTCAATTTTGATCATCAGGCAAGCATCAGTTGAGTAAGAATAACATTAAACAGGAGGATTAGCACGCTGCTTGTAACAACGCCTTTTGTGCTGGAATGCCCGACTTCAAGTGCACCTCCTTTTACATAGTATCCAAAAAAAGCCGGTACACTTGTAATAATAATTGCAAATACGACGGTTTTTACAAGTGAATAAGTTATATAAAAAGGTACAAACCAATATTGTATGCCATAAATATAATCTGTAGACGTAAGAGCCCCTGTGATAACAGATGCAGCCCAGCCACCAAATACCCCGACAAACATACTTATCAGAGTTAGAATGGGATTAAAAATTACGGTTGCGATGATTTTGGGAAGAATTAGATAACAAGCTGAGTTCACACCCATTATTTCCAGGGCATCTATTTGCTCGGTAATTCGCATATGACCGATTTCAGACGCAATATTTGATCCAACTTTCCCGGCAAGAATTAAACCAACAATGGTTGAAGAAAATTCAAGCAACATACTATCTCGTGCGGTTAATCCGATCAGATATAATGGAATAAGCGGATTTTCAAGATTATACCTGGTTTGCAGGGTAATTACCGCGCCCATAAAAATTGAAATAATAATTACAATTCCAATGGAGTTTATCCCAAGGCTTTCAATTTCTATTAACACTTGTTTGTAGTAGATCCTGTTTTTTTCAGGTTTGGAAAAAACACGATTCATTAAGACAAAGTATTTACCAATCTGTTCAATAATCTTCATGAAATTGCTGTTTCAACGAAAATACAAATAAATAACAATAGTAGTTTACTTAAATTTATCAGGTTATGTTTGCCATATATCAAAATAGTACTTTTAAATATTTTCATTTTCTTATATTAGATGTTTATAAATAAATTGAATTCATAGAGAATGAGCAATAAAAATTATTGTGTTATTATGGCAGGGGGTATTGGAAGCAGATTTTGGCCTCTCAGCCGAATAAAAATGCCCAAACAATTTTTAGATATTCTTGGAACTGGAAGTACTTTATTACAGCAGACACATCAACGGTTTTCTCAGATTGTTCCCAAAGAAAACATATTAATTGTCTCAAATGAGGAATATGGAGATATCATTTTAAAACAAATTCAGGGGATTAAAAAAGAACAAGTACTTTTGGAACCTCTGAGAAGAAATACAGCCCCTTGTATTGCTTATGCGAATTATAAAATACTTGAACGTAATCCTGGTGCGAATATGGTGGTTGCTCCTTCTGATCATCTCATTTTAAAAGAAGCGGAGTTTTTGGATGTAGTGGAAAAAGGATTTGATTTTGTTGATAATAATGATGCATTGTTAACATTAGGTATTCAACCCAGCCGTCCTGAAACGGGATACGGATACATTCAGATTACGGGGGATAAGAGATCAATTTTAGTGAATGAAAGTTTCAGGAAGGTAAAAACTTTTACTGAAAAACCTGATATGAAGATGGCTGCAGTATTTATTGAAAGTGGGGATTTTTTCTGGAATTCCGGTATATTTTTCTGGTCACTCAAGTCAATTTTAAAAGCATTCAAGATGCATCTGAATGAGGTTGATAGTTTGTTTAAAGAAGGTATTGGTGTTTACAATACCGAAAAGGAAAGTGATTTTATTTCTAAGACATATGCAAAATGCAAAAACATTTCTATCGATTATGGAATTATGGAAAAAGCAAATAATGTTCATGTGTTATGTGCAGATGTGGGTTGGTCCGATTTAGGTACATGGGGTTCATTATATGATATGTCAAGCAAGGACAATCATGGGAATTCTGTTCAGGGGAAGAGTGTTTTTTTATACGATTCCAGGAATTGCATTATTAATTTCCCAAATGATAAACTTGCTGTTATTCAAGGTTTGGAAGATTATATTATTGTTGATGCAGACAATATTTTGTTGATTTGCAGAAAAGAGGATGAACAAAAAATAAAACAATATGTAAATGATGTAAAGCTTGACAGGGGGGAGAACTTTATTTAAAAATTAAAATAGTTATAAAAAAGGCTGTCTGATGGCAGCCTTTTTTTTTACAGGAATACAATTTTAATATTCCCAAAGATCGTGTTCTATATTGAATAACCATTCTTTTTGTTTCTCAGCTTCCAATAGTGCATCAACACCCATAGTATAGGAATTTATCCATCGGTTGTCATATACATTGGATACGGCAAAAATATGGCTTGCAAAACGGCGTTGCATAAAGAAGTCATCAAATGATATCCTTTGTGAATCATTATTTCTGTTAAATACTTCATGATTTGCCAGAATAGGTCGGATTTCCGGAAAATAAACCCAGAAGGTCGGTGTTTGCAGAATCTCATCTGTAGGCATTCCCTGATCGTCTTCACGATTGTATACCCTGATTGGACTTATTCCAATGATCCTGGCCTTCATTACGGAATGGTTTTTATCGAAAAACCATTTTTCTTTCACAAGTAATTTTTTAACCTCATAAGTTTTCCTGGGATTCTCCACGACAATATCAATAAGCTGACCTGTTCCGGGATCAGTTGTTCTTGTAGTGTCTGTTCCTGCATCAAAGGCTTCATCTACCTGATCAATTGTCATTTGTGCAGTAAATTCATTCAGAGGGTCATTGGTTGAAAAAGCTCTTACACCTTCGTTATCAATGCCCCAAAGCAGGAGATCAATAAGATTCATTCTACCACCAATAGGTTTTGTAGGGTAATATAAAGCGAGGTTTTGTTTTTGACGAAGATCAATCATTCTGTAAATGATTTTCGACCACATCACATCCGCTTCGCGGATGTATTCATACGGGACAGGTTTTTTCAGGGGGATATGTTCCCTGACATACACTTCCTGTAAGTTATCCTGACCAGATACTTTGTAAGTAACTGCCAATACTGATAATCCGACAAGCAATAACACAATCTTTTTCATCATATCTTGTATTTAAAAGTTAATTCAATTTAAAATTAATTGTTGAAAGACGCCTAGTTGCACCATCCGGTCCTACTGCTTTAATATCCTGAATATATACGTTCTGTCCACGATTAAGGTTACCGATCAGATTCTTCTGTTCTTGTGTAAATCGGTTTGATTTGGAGGTAAATTCTCTGGTAAAACCTTGTATCGTAGCTGAGACAGTAAATTCTGTGACCGTGAATTTAAGGTCAAAATCAAAATTTTCCATTTCAGCAAAAACACCCAGTTGGGCAAGCAGTATACTTTTGGTAATTGCACCACCGTTCTGATTGTTGACCATAGCAACAGGACTGGGAACAGTTTTCACCCTGAACTCACGACGTCCCATTTCACGTCTTTTGCCATCAATGCTGGCATATACAACAACGTATGCATTTCCTGGCCTGATTGGCCTGATAATATAAGAATCTTTACGTTTTACATGCCTTGCATTGGTTACGCTTATATCTATTTTATCAGGTTGCACTCCGGCGACAGAAACATCAACCGGGTTGTCTACTCCAAGATAGAACACATTCATTTTTGTAGGAGCAACAGTTACAGATCCTTCAGCAACAAGATAGCTTCTTTTAAATGGTTTTACAATCCTGGTTCCGTCAGGACCGGTGAGCTCAATGATTCCTCCCCAGTGTCTGGTTCCGGTGCTTGAACCGGGTAAAGTATATACGCCTTTTCCTGATCCCTTTTCAACTGTTAATGTTTCATATTTCAGATCTTTTCTTTTCTCATATTCCCATGTATTTCCGTCATCCGCCAAAGTCGAATCATAAGGATGGGAATTCTCGGTAACATATATTATTGGGAATGCTGTTGTATCACTTGCTGCCAGGAATACTTCGGCACGGTATTCATTCCCTCTGATTACATAGTTGGAGTTTGGAATAACTGTTGCATTCAGCAGGTTAAATTTGAACGAACCAGCATCGATTTGCCTGTATAAATATTTTAAGGCTTCAGATTCAGCATTTTTGACATTGATCTGAATACCTGATAATATAGTAAGAACTCCTGCCAATGGGGAATCAAGGAAATGATCGCTTTCCCAGGTATTCCCTTCAAGATGAGATAGTTCATCGTCCTTTTTAGCATCGGTATTCAGACTGGTAGCTATAGACTGCCTGATTGCATCGGAATTTGCAGCGGTTACAATATCGTTAACAAGATAATCTCGATATTCTTCAATCATCAAACGAAGATCATGGGCAGCTCTGTCATTGTTATCGCCAATCATGATGTAAGCAGGAACTTCTGTATTGTCTTTTGCCTCAATAAGTTCAAGATCGATTTCTTTGTCTTTTATAGCTTCTGAATCATCTCCATCAGCTTCAATTACCATCTCAATTTTCTTTTCCTGAACAAAATCAACAATTTCTTTGGCTTTTGCCTGTACTTCCAAAGCTTTGTCTCGCCAGGGGCCAACTTTTTTGGGATTTATTTCTGCCTGTGATGCAAAATCAGCAATAAATTTATCGTTGGTTGTTCCGAGGTTCTGAAGAGTACTGATTAATCCGGTGTCTAATACGGCAAAAGCATCAAGTACTTCTTTCGATACATTTAGTGCAAGCATTGCCATGAGCACCAAATACATCATGCCTATCATTTTTTGTCTCGGAGTTTCTTTGACGTGAGCCATAAGTTATTCGATGAAGTTGCTTGGTTTATTGTTTTGTTAATACATCCATAGTAGAAAGCATATTCCCGTAAATGGAATTCAAAGATGCGATGCTTTCTTTCAGCTTGGATATTTCCTCTTTGTATTTGCCGGTTTCTTCGACAGATGCTTTTAGATTCTTGATCATAGAATGCAATCCTGAATAGAGGTCTGAAGCTTCCTTCATCTGATCCTGACCGTCACGTATTTGAGTTTCGTATACAGAATTCAGGGCAGAGATGCTCTTATTTAACTTTTCGATCTGAACTTCATGTTCTTTGCTACCTAAAGAGATATTCTTTTGTTCATCCTGGATGGTTGAAGCAATTCCCTGGTATGAATCAGCTATATCTTCTCCTGATTTAACAATTCTGTTAGCAGCTTCAAAGTAAGCACTTGTAAGTTTTGTTGTAGAGTTCTTAATAGAATCACCTGTGGAAACATAGGTTTCACTAAGTCCGCCAATAGAAGATGCTGCTCCTTCCAGGTTATTGACAAATTCCTGTGTGGCTACTGTGGCTTTTGATATGTCAACAAGGTTATGTGCTGTTTGGTTGAGTTGGTTAAAACCTTCGCCAAGCTTTGAAAGTGCATCGGTATCAACTCCTGATTTTCCCAGAATATCCTCTATCCTGTCTACAGATCTACCTCCTTCAATAACTCTGCTTTCTTTGAAATTTTCAATTTCATCCGGATCAGACAAACCTGCAAGTTCCGGATAGACAAGTGTCCAGTCAAGTTCTTCGTGCAGAGGCTCAAATGCCGAGAAGAAAAAGATAATAGCTTCGGTCACAAGTCCAAGTGTAATGATTACAGTACCCCCTTTCCAGTGGTTGATTTTAAACAGTGCACCAATAATCACAACAGAAGCACCCCAACCATAGAGTTTGGCCATAAAATTTCTCCAGCCTGAACTCTGAACTACATCGGTTAAATTGATCATACTATAGATAAGTTTTAAGTGATGTGTTAGAATTTAATTAATTGGATCCAAGATAAGATCTCACACATCTAAATCCAATATAAGATTTTGCAGTATCTTGATATTCATATGTACGAGCCCCGTTCTGAAGATAATATCCAATATCTTTCCAGGATCCACCGCGAATTACTTTTCTTTTTAATACCGGCGGATCATCCGGCAGGGCATTGTATTTGTAATCAGGATTTAGATCATGTGTAAAAATATAAGCTGATTCATCGTATGCACTCGCTGTCCATTCAGCAACATTTCCTGCCATATCATAAAGTCCGTATTCATTTGGCTGGTATGTTCCAACGGCCAGAGTTACAGATCCGCCATCATCTATATAATTTCCTCTTAATGGTTTAAAATTTGCCAGGAAACAACCCTCTTTGTTACGTGTATAATAGCCGCCCCAGGGATACATAGAATGCTCAAGGCCCCCGCGGGCAGCATATTCCCATTCAGATTCAAGCGGCAAACGATATTCATGAACAGCAGGTTGACCTGCCATCACAAGTGCAGCATTCAGATAATTTGTTCTCCATATGCAAAATGCCGAAGCCTGTTTCCAGGTTATACCAACAACAGGGTAATTATCATACGCAGGATGCCAAAAATAGCGAGTTGTAAGCGGTTCGTTAAAACTGTAAGTAAAATCTGCTATCCAGCATAAAGTATCAGGATAAATATTAACCATATCGCGAATAATGAAATTGGATCTGTCCTGGATCTCGATTCTTTCACCGTCAGCATTGGTTACATACCCTTCATACTTTTTTGTTTGGTAGTTGTAACGATTTGATTTCTTAGCAGCTTGTTTTAAATCAACCCAGAAATATTCATACATAAGCTTCCTGGTATCAATCTCTTTTCTACTGTAGAATCTTTCCTGTTCATTGTAATAAAGTTCACTGAGAGTTTCACTGATCTCTTCATCCCTGAAATCTATCCTTATATCCCAATTCAGATTCGGAGGATCAATAGGATTGCCAAACTGGTCTTCTGAGATAACAAAATCATCGAGAACTTCACCAAGCATTCTTCTCATAATTGAATCACGAACCCAGAATACAAACTGACGGTATTCATTATTTGTAATTTCAGTTTCATCCATCCAGAATGGGTCAAGTGTAACATTACGTGAATACGTATTTTGCGACCAGGGAACATCCTGATCATTAAGTCCTGTAGTATAAGTACCCTGTGGAATGAAAATCATTCCAAACGGATCCGGCTCAAAATACCTTGCTCTTCCGGGGACACCGGTAAGTTCGCCTCCACGATAATTGGAACAGCTACTAATGATTAAAACAGCAAAGACGAAACTTAAAGAAATAAGCTTTTTCATAATCAAAGGAATTTATCTGTAACAACTATTTTCTGGTTAAAATCAAATCATATATAAATTTAAAACATTTTTTATAAATACCTAATGCTCTTATATTTTTGAGGTGCCTTCTCAACTCCAATTTTAAAGCAGTAATTCAACAATATTTCATGCGATCCCTGCTGGTATTTCATCATGCTTGTGATCGGAAAATCGTATGAATATCCAATCTTAAATCCTTCGAACAACTGAAGTCCGATCATCCCAACCAACACCCCTCCTGTTCTATAGGAAACGCCGCCCCAAAACTTTTTATTGTATGCAACTGTCAGATTAAAGTCCATATCTGTTGCAACACCATCAGATTTTAAAAGAACCGCCGGCTTTAATTCCCATGCCGGATTATTCAATTGCATATCATATCCTGTTGTAACGTAATAATGCATGTTAAGGTTATACTTTGAGTCATTAATATTTACATCACTGGGCGGTGTAATCACCTCAGGACTGTTGATATTCAAGACAGAAGCGCCAAAATAAATATCTTCCCTTCTGTAAAATAAACCTGCTCCGAACGAAAATGTCATGTCTGCATCACCACTGGGAATGTATTGATCCTGAGTAGCGTCAGTTGGAATCCACTCAGGATTGTCAAGGGTTTTATCAATTAGTGCACCGTTTATACCTATTCCAAGTGTTCCATTTCCAACGTTTATTCGAAATGCATAGGCCAATTGCACGTTTATATCCGAATTAAAACCCAAAGCATCGCGGTATACAGATAATCCTACTCCATGTTTTGATCTTGCGATGTTGAATGGGGCTTCCACGTTAAAGAAGAAATTTTCAGGGTTTCCGGGGAAACCGACCATTTCTTGTCTCATTATGCCGCTTACACATATCATATCCATACTTCCGGCACTTCCCGGATTCATTCTTAAATTATCATACATAAAGTGCGATGCCTGGGGCATTTGCTGTGCAAATAAAACCAGGTTCATTGCTATAGTAATGATTGATATGAGTAGTTTTTTCATATTCTCTTCCTAAATCAGGAAAAGCCTTTATTAACAAGGCTTTTATATAGAAAGTAAAATAAGTAAAAATATTGTACTCATACAAGCATAGAAATCAACAATGGTCTTTCTATTCATATTTATACTTAAATTTTTAGACTAAGGTTACCGAAAAATATAAAAAAGTGAGTGAAATAATTTGCGAATTTATTTTCAGGAAAGTTTCTGAAAACATTTCCACCATATGTCAGGGACCTCCTGTTCACAGGCTTTTTGATAATCTGCATAAGAACAGGATACAAGTACAGTTGTCTCGTTTTTCGGGTTGGGAACTTCCATCCACCATCTTTCACTTACTGTACTTTTATAGAAAGTTATTTCATAGTCAAGATCTGAATGACCTACGATGAAAGTTTTAAAGTTTTTATTTTCGCCGGATGGGAATTCCACTTTTCTGCAAGAGTATCCATCAAGAAAATACCATATGATTTGAGCGGCTAAATTTGCTGTTTGATCGTTGATATCAAATTTGGGATTGACTTCAAAAAGTCCAAAAACAGATATTTTTTCACTGAGGCCCGAATACCTTGCCAACTGGCATCCTTCTTCTGAATAAAAACCACTGGGGGAAGGCTTAATGAATGCGGGAGCTTCTGATTGCCGGATAGAACTGATATCAAAACTTACAATATCTGTATCACGAAGCAATGGCTCTACCATAGAAATATTGGATCGAATTTCTCCCAGTCGATAAGCATCGTAATATAATTTGTTGATCAAATCAATATTACTTGACTTTGTCAAGTGAAGCTGATAACCTAAACTGCAAAATTTAAATAAAGATCTTTTTTTAAATAGTATTTCAGAAAGATAAGTTTCCGAAGAACTATTAATGGAATCCTCGACAAGATCAATGGTCCTGTCAATAGCAGTAACATTGATGTTGGATCTTATTTTTTCAAATACCTGAAAAACAGGTATTGTCAATTCTTGTGTCCCGCCAATAATGATGCTTACCAGGTTATTAGATACCAAAATATTTACAACTTCTTTTAAAGCTGAATAAGTATCATTAAATGTATTTCCCTGTTTAAGATTCCCCAGATCAATTATTCGGATCTTTTCATTAATTTTTATTAATTGATACAGTTGAGCCCTGATTTTATCAGGAGCCAAAGACGCGCCTTTGTTATTTGAGTTTCTGTCCTCCGGTACTCCTACAATTGCGATATCGTAAGGATCAAGATTTTTTAATTTAAAATCCGGTGTATGAACAGTTATATTTCTGGAAAAGGTGTTTGCTCCTGAAATGTAAGGATTCTCAGGTTTATCAAGGCTAACAGGATCAAGAAAATCTAGCAGGGTCATGAATTATTTTTTTTCTTCTTTAAAGATGGATTATTAATTATTTTCAGGCATTCTTCTTTGTTCAATTTTGAAGGATCAGAGTTTCTGGGGATTTTAAAATTCTTCTTTTTATACGAAATATACGGACCCCATCGGCCATTTAATACCTGCAAATCAGGCTCATCTTCAAAAGTCCTGATTATCCGGTTTTTATCGTTCTCCACTTTTTCAAGTATGAGTTCAATTGCCCGTTCTGATGTAATTTTATAAGGATCGTCAATTCCTTTTTTAAGTGAATAAAACTTTGAATCATGTCGTACGTATGGGCCAAATCTTCCAATACCAACAACCATTTCTTTCCCTTTATATTGGCCAATAGTGCGAGGTAGCTTAAACAAATAAAGAGCTTCTTCCAGGGTTATGGTTTCAAGATGCTGACCTTTAAGCAGACTGGCATACCTTGGTTTTTCTTCCGTTTCCTGATCTCCAATCTGGACAATCGGCCCATATCTCCCCATCCTTGCTATTACAGGTTTTCCTGTTTCAGGATCATCCCCGATTTTTCTTTCTCCTTTAGAATAATCCGAAACTTCAATTGTTTCTTCGACTCTTTTATGAAATGGTTTATAAAAATCATCAATCATTTTTGTCCAGAGCAATTTACCTTCTGCGATATCGTCAAATTCTTTTTCAACACTTGCAGTAAAATTAAAATCCATGATCTCCTTAAAATATTCTATCAGGAAATCATTGACAATCATACCAATGTTATCAGGGAACAACTTTGCTTTTTCCCGCCCGTAATTTTCTTTTTCTATAGTCTCTTTTATGAAACCATTACGTAATTTCATCGATATATATTCTCTTTCTTTTCCCTCACGATCTTCTTTGATTACATATCCCCTGTTCTGAATAGTTGAAATAGTCGGAGCATAGGTAGATGGTCGGCCGATTCCCAATTCTTCTAATTTTTTTACAAGACTGGCTTCTGTATAGCGGGCAGGAGGATTAGTAAATCTTTGTGCAGCTGCTATTTCCAAATTGTCAAGTGACTGATCTTTTTTTAAAGGAGGAAGAAGTCCTTTTGAATCTTCAACGTTTTCTTCGTCAGAGGATTCAATATACAATTTAAGAAAACCATCAAACAGGATTACTTCACCCTGTGCTACAAATTTCTCATTACTTGTTGAGATGGCAATTTCAGCTGTTGTTTTTTCCAATTGAGCATCGCTCATCTGCGATGCCAAGGTTCTTTTCCAGATTAGATCATAAAGTCTTTTTTCTGCATTTGTTCCTGCAACAGATGAATTTTCAATATATGTGGGGCGAATAGCCTCATGAGCTTCCTGAGCTCCTTTTGCTTTTGTTTTGTATTGATGAATATTTACATATTTATCGCCAAACTCTTCTGTAATGGTTTTTTTTGCAACATTTAAAGCCAATTGAGACAAATTTACAGAATCAGTCCTCATATAAGTGATAAACCCGGATTCATAAAGCTTTTGTGCAACACTCATAGTTTGTGAGACAGAAAAACCAAGTTTTCTGCTTGCTTCTTGCTGCAGTGTTGAAGTGGTAAAGGGTGGTGATGGAGATTTTCTTGCGGGCTTCTTTATAATGTCAGATATTCTGAATTCAGCGCCTCTGCATTTTTCCAAAAATTCAAAAGCAGTAGATTTGTCCTTGAATCTCTGATTCAATTCAGATTTTATCTGGAAATTTTTTCCGTCACTGTTTTTTGTATTGAATATTCCGGTTGTTCTATAGGTTGAAACGGGTTTGAAATTAATGATTTCCCTTTCGCGCTCAACAATTAATCGTACCGCTACTGATTGAACCCTTCCTGCAGAAAGAGCGGGTTTCACTTTTTTCCAGAGAACCGGAGAGAGTTCAAAACCTACAAGTCGGTCAAGTACTCTTCTGGCTTGCTGAGCATTTACCAGATTTTTATCTATGGCACGGTAATTTTTTATGGATTCAAGAATAGCATTCTTGGTAATTTCCCCAAAAACAATTCGACGGGTTTTGTCCTGATCAAGTTTTAATACTTCAAAAAGATGCCATGCGATAGCTTCGCCCTCCCGGTCTTCATCAGAAGCTAACCAGATCGTATTTGCTTCTTTAACGAGCTTTTTAAGTTCATTTACGATTTTCTTTTTATCGTTTGGAACAATATATTCAGGGGTATAGTTGTTCTTTAAATCAATACCAAAATCTTTTTTTGATAAATCACGAATATGGCCCATACTGGAAGTAACCCGAAAATCTTTTCCCAGAAATTTTTCAATTGTTCTTGCCTTTGCCGGAGATTCAACAATGACTAAATTATTTATCATGAATAAATGCTTTTTAGAGAGCACAAAGAAATCTATTACAAATTTATGTGCAAAATTTTAATTTAAATAATTAATACTTTTACGATAAAAAGAACAATATATTATGGATGACCGCAATATCAGATTCATTAAATATACACGTATATTATGGATTTTGTTCGCATTTCCCTTTATTACTTTCATCATTATAATACTATTAGCAATTACAGGGAATTTGGGATACATGCCTAAAATTGAAGATCTGGAAAATCCAAAAATCAATCTTGCCACTCAAATAATTTCTTCTGACGGGGAGGTTTTGGGGAGTGTTTATTTTGAGAATCAAAACAGAACACATGTTGATTTTGATCATCTTCCCGGACATTTGATAGATGCATTAATTTCTACTGAAGATGTCCGGTTTTACAGGCATTCCGGTATTGATATTAAGGGATTGGCGCGTGCGGTGATTCTGACAGGTATTCTGGGGAAGGAAGGATCGGGTGGAGGAAGTACAATAACCCAGCAATTTGCCAAATTGTTGTTTCATGATCCGGCAAAAACAAAACTCGAAAGGTTGAAACAAAAAATAAAGGAATGGATAATTGCCATTAAACTTGAAAAAGCATATACGAAAGAAGAAATTATTGCTCTGTATTTTAATCAGTATGATTTTCTATACAACGCCGTCGGGATCCATTCAGCTACACAGGTATATTTTAACACATTGCCCGATTCCCTGACTATTGAACAGTCTACGATGCTGGTTGGGATGGCTAAAAACTCAGCATTGTATAATCCACAGAGATTTCCGGAGAAAGCATTGCAAAGAAGGAATATCGTTTTTATGCAAATGGAAAAATACGGGTACATTTCAAAGGAAGAATTTGATTCTTTAAAGGCATTACCCCTTGAACTTGATTTTCACAGGTTAAGTCATAACGTTGGTCCGGCAACTTATTTCAGGGAATATATAAGAAAAACAATGAGTGCAACTGAACCTGTCAGAAAGAATTATAGCAATTGGAACTATAAAAAATACCAGGAAGACTCCCTTCAATGGATGAACAATCCTTTGTATGGCTGGTGTAATAAAAACAATAAGCCTGACGGTGAACCCTACGATCTGTATACCGATGGTTTAAGAATCTATACAACAATTGATTCCAGAATGCAAGCCTATGCTGAAGCAGCTGTCAGAAAGCAACACGGAGAATATCTGCAGCCAGAGTTTTTTAAAGAGAAGAAGGGAAGAAAACGGGCTCCTTTTTCCAGCGATCTTACGTATGGTCAGTACAATACTATAATCCGCAATGCCATTAGATACTCTGATCGGGGAATAAAGCTATTTAATGAAGGTGTGACAATGGATTCCATATACAAAGTATTCAAAGAACCTGTTCAGATGACTATATTTACCTGGGATGGTGAGATAGATACCGTTATGAGTCCTCTTGATTCCCTGTTATATTACAAGCATTTTCTTCATTCGGGTTTTATGGCGATGGAACCTTTTACAGGATTTGTAAAAGCATATGTCGGTGGTATCAATTTCAGGTATTTTAAATACGATCATGTCACTCAGGGGAAAAGACAGGCAGGTTCAACCTTTAAGCCGTTTCTGTATATTCTGGCGATGCAAGAAGGGTATTCACCCTGTCTTAAGGTACCCGTTTCGCCCATAACATTTTATGTAAATGATACTACCTGGTCGCCCCGAACTACCGCACGTAAAGAAGATATTAATACAATGAAACCTTTGAAATGGGGACTCGCAAAATCTGAAAACTATGTTTCTGCCTGGCTGGTGGACCAGTTCAAACCTCAATCAATAGCTGATATAGCTTACAAGATGGGAATCACTAGTTATATTGACCCGGTTCCTTCAATGATTTATGGCACAAGTGATATGTCAGTAGAAGAAATGGTAGGTGCATATGCAACATTTGTGAATAAAGGGGTACACATTTCTCCTTTGTATGTCACCAGAATAGAAGATAAGCATGGCAATTTACTTGCTACATTTATGCCTGAAACCAAAGAATCCATCAGTGAGGAAACTGCTTATCTGATGCTAAATTTAATGCAGGGCGTTTCAGAGTATGGTACTGCTGCAAGACTTCGATACAGGTATAACATGACAGCTGAAATTGCAGCGAAAACAGGAACAACCAATAATAATTCCGATGGATGGTTCTTTGGGATAGTCCCAAAATTAGTTGCCGGGGGTTGGGTAGGAGCAGAAGACCGGTCAGTACATTTCGACAGGACAGCTATGGGTTCCGGTACAAATACAGTGCTTCCGATATGGGCAGAATTCATGCTTCAGGTTTATGCGGATTCCACATTAGGAATTACCCAGGAAGATGTATTTGAAAAACCTGAAGGATTTGATGTTTCGCTCGACTGTAATGATGATGAATATATGAAGGATGCTGACTCTGAAGATAATTATGATGCACCGGCAATATTTGATTATCCCTGATCTAATCTTTAAAAATAAACTGAATAGCTTCTTCTATTTTGGAACATTGTATAATGTCAATGTTCGAAAAAGTTTTGGCTTGTTTTTTCTTTGAAAAAGGTGGGGTTATTATTTTTTTAAAACCCAGTCTTTCTGCTTCAGTAATTCGCTGTTCCAGGCGAGAAACAGGTTTCAGCTCTCCTGTAAGACTGATTTCACCGGTCATACAGGTATGTTGGCCTATCGCTTTATCGAAATTGGAGGAGAGAATTGAACAGGCAACTGCAAGATCAGTTGCAGTATCCTGAACTTTCAAACCGCCAGCAATATTGAGAAAAACGTCCTTTGATGCCAGGTTAAAACCAGCTTTTCTTTCAAGTACTGCAAGTAACATATTCAATCTTTTGTTGTCGAATCCGGTGGAGGTACGTTGTGGGGTGCCATAAACTGCAGTACTGACCAAAGCCTGAACTTCAATCAGGAATGGACGCAAACCATCAATAGTAGATGCAATTGCAACACCACTAAGTGAGTAGTCGTTATTGCTTAAAAATATTTCTGAAGGGCTCTTGATTTCATGTAGTCCATCGGCTTCCATTTCAAAGATTGCCAGCTCAGAAGTTGAACCAAAACGATTTTTAACAGACCTTAAAATACGATATACATATTGGTGATCACCTTCAAATTGCAATACTGTATCAACGATATGCTCTAAAACTTTTGGACCTGCCAGCATTCCGTCTTTAGTAATATGACCGATTAAAAATACAGGTACATGTGTTGTCTTGGAAAGTTTGAGCAGCTGAGCAGCACATTCCCGTATTTGAGAAAGACTTCCCGGACTTGAGTCAATCAAATCTGTGTATAATGTTTGAATAGAATCAACGATCAGAATATCCGGTTTTTCAATCTCAAATTGATTGTACAATTGTTCTAGGTTCACCTCGCAATATACTTTGCATAAAGGATTTTTACCTTCTATTCTTTCAGCTCTCAGTTTTAATTGTTCAGGAGATTCTTCTCCTGAAACGTATAGAACTTTCCTATCAGATTTCAAAGCAATTTGCAATGCCAGTGTAGATTTACCAATTCCCGGTTCACCTCCGATCAGAATTAATGATCCCGGAACAATTCCTCCTCCAAGTAAGCGGTCCAGTTCAATGATTCTACAACTCAATCGCTCAATTTTGTCTGCCTTGATCTCATCAATTGCAATGGGTGGGACACTTGTTGTTTTTGTTGCAATTGAAGATAAAGTTTTTGATTGTACTATCTGTTCTTCAACATAGGTATTCCATTGGTTGCATGAAGGACATCGCCCAATCCACTTTGGTGAATCTGCGCCACAATTCCGGCATATATAAACCGTTTTTGTTTTTGCCATCTCAGAAGTGCGATTAAATTCTTTTTATTATGGATGATGTGGAATACCCTTTGACAATATCTATCGTAACGATTTCTCCACCTTCTGCTTTTACAACATCATAGCCTACAATATCTTCCGGTTTGTAATCAGCACCTTTCACAAGCACATCTGGTTTGATTTTTTTTATCAGATCGTATGGTGTCTCTTGATCAAATAATATTATTCTGTCAATAAACTGAAGAGAAGCAAGAACCATTGCCCGTGATTCTTCATTTTGCAATGGTCTGTCTTTTCCTTTTAAGATGCGTACTGATTGATCTGTATTCAACCCAACAATTAAAATATCTCCGAGTGAAGCTGCTTTTACAAGATATTTAATATGCCCGAAGTGAATTATATCAAAGCATCCATTTGTAAAAACAATTTTATTTTTTCGAAATCGCCAATATACAAGAAGTCTTTCCAGGGTGATATTGTCAATGATTTTACTTTTTATTAACTCCAGTTTGTCCATTAAAAATTATTCAAATTGTCTCTCAGGTAAAATAACAAAGAAATTGTTGAGAAACAGGAAGGAAAGAATAGAAAAGTTTTATTTAAGAGAATTTGTTTCGGTATTAGGGAATATTATTTTTGGTTTGAATGATTTTGCTTCATTAAAATCGATGGATGCATAAGAAAGGATAATAATTGTATCACCAACTGCAATTTTACGTGCTGCTGGGCCATTCAGACAGATTTCTCCGGATCCACGAGCACCTTTAATTACATAAGTATCTAATCGCTCACCATTGTTTATGTCGAGAATTTGCACTTTTTCATTTTCAACAAGGTCAGCAGCATCCATTAAATCCTCATCAATAGTGATACTTCCAGCATAATGAAGATTCGCTTCAGTTACCGTAACCTGATGTATTTTCGACTTAATTACCTCAATAAACATAATACTGCAAAGTTACGTAAATAAATCGAGATTATCTATGAGCCTTATATTTCCTGCATAAACTGCAATACAGGCAGTTACGGGTTCTTTTTTTGTTATTTTATTAACAGGAATGAGCGTTTTTGTATTAACGATCTGTAAGTAATCAAGTTTTAAATGCTTTGTTTGATTTATGGCATTCAAGGCATACTTTTTCAGTTCATCTATATCGGTATATTTTATTCTTTTTTGTATTTGTTGTAATGTTTCATGGATTTTTACTGCCTCTTTTCTTTCCTGTTCCTTTAAAAGAGTATTTCTTGAACTCATAGCGAGACCGTCTTTTTCTCTTACAATAGGACAGGCGATGATTTCAATGTCATAATTAAGATCTCCCACTATTTTTTTTATTATGGCAATTTGTTGAAAGTCTTTTTTCCCGAAATATGTCCTGTCTGGCTTTACCGCATCAAATAATTTTGTTACTATCTGAGCAACGCCATTGAAGTGTCCGGGTCGTTTTTCCCCTTCCATTATTTCACCCATGAATCCAAAATCAAAAACCCTGTTATCTTTTTCAGGGTACATTTCTTTATCATCAGGAACAAACAGGATATTGCATTTGACCGACTCTAATAATTTACGATCGGTGTCCGGATTTCTGGGGTAATTTTTAAGGTCAGTCTGATCATTAAACTGTGTTGGATTTACATATATACTTACAACGGTTATAGGATTATCAGCTACGGATTGATTAATTAATGAGAGATGTCCGTCATGCAATGCTCCCATAGTTGGTACAAAACCAATTGGTATGCCTTGTTTTCTGAATTCTGCAAGGACCGTATCAAGGCCTGAAATATATTTTATGATCTGCATAACATGTATTGCGCAAAATTAATGAAAACATAGGACTGATGACGAATCCAATAACGAATTAAAGCATTGAATTTTTCACGTATAATTATTCCCTGAGTACAGGAGGGTCACTAAATTTAGACTATTGAAAATATTTTTAGTAATTTTGCAGAGAATTTCGGAAATATTGAGAATCAGATGGCCAGAAAAAAGATTTTATTTGTCGCACAAGAAATTACTCCGTACCTTCCCGAAACAGAAATGTCAATCATTGGTCGAAATTTACCTCAAGGAATTCAGGAAAGAGGTAAAGAGATAAGAACTTTTATGCCTCGTTTCGGATGCATTAACGAAAGAAGAAATCAATTGCATGAAGTAATTCGTTTATCCGGAATGAATTTGATAATAGATGATACCGATCATCCGTTAATAATAAAAGTTGCATCAATTCAGACAGCTCGTATGCAAGTATATTTTATTGATAACGAAGATTTTTTTCAACGCAAGTATACTTTGTATGATGACAATGGAAAGTCATTCACTGACAATGACGAACGTGCTATATTTTTTGCCCGGGGAGTAATAGAGACGGTTAAAAAATTACAATGGTCACCGGATATTATACATTGTCAGGGCTGGTTTACAAACCTTATTCCATTGTATATTAAAAAATATTACAATGATGATCCTCTTTTTATGGATTCTTTGATTGTTACTTCAATATATAATAATGAATTTAATGATGTTCTGGACAAAAGGTTTAAAGAAAAACTGACATGGGATAAACTTGATGCCGATGATATTAAAATTATTTCTACACCAGACTATATTAATTTAACCAAACTGGCAATTAATTATTCAAATGGTATTATTTTTGGGAGTGAAAAAATAAATAACAAATTGGTTGATTATGCGCTAAAATCTGATACACCTGTTTTGGAATACCAAACAGAAGAGCAATATCTGGATGCATACTCCCGGTTTTATGATAAAATATTAAGTGAAGTAGTTAATGGAGCTGATTAAGAAAGTCTCAAACAAACGAAAATTATTCGTTTTTGCATTTTCATTTTTTTTTCTTTGTTTGATTATATCTTGTAGTGAGGAACCATTGAAGGTTGGAATTCATTTGCTTCCTGAAGATGAGTTTCTGGAAGTATATGATACAGTGCTTCCTGTTGAATTGTATACAATATCGGCAGAACCGCTCAATAGCGGCTCATTAACTTATAGTCCCCTGGGAAGCGTAATGGATCCCTTGATGGGTGCTTTGAAAGCAGATTACCTGGCAGACATTTTTCATAATGGTGATATCAGCTTTCAGGATACTATTGATCCGGACAACAGATTTGTATATAGTCTGGATTTAGTATTGTATTATGATTATTTATACGGAGATTCTTTGGCCATTGATTTTTCAGTATATGAATTGATAGAGCCCATCCCTACTGACAAAAAATCAGATTTTGTGGTGACTCCCGATATAATGAATCCAAATCCGATAAACATCGGAAAACCTGAATTTTTAAACGATTCAACAAGAGCATTTAAATTAGCACTAAAACTTAATTATGCAAACAAATTTATCAGGCATCAAATGGTGGTTGAAGACAGTGCTTATTATTTAAACAATGTTGGTATTTTCAAGGAATATTTTAAAGGTATATATATAGCTACAGAATTCAGAAATGATGAGGGAGGAGGAATTGTAAGGGTAACAAACAATTCATCGAGATTGGTTTTAAAAACTCTTGTATGGAATAAAGATTCTGTGCGTTTTGATACGATAACCGATCAGTTCTCTGTGGGTAATACCGACTCACCATACGATACGATAGGAGTGAATTTAAGCATGTATCATGAAATACTTGCTGATGATATTTCAGCAGTTCTCAATGATACAATAAATAGTCAACCTCTTGTATATACTCAGGCATTAGCAGGGCCCTTTGCGCAAATATATTTTCCAACGCTTGATAATTTCCGGGAGAAATTTAATTACAATGTCATAATCAATAAAGCAGAACTCATTTTACCTATTAACCAGGATTTTTTTGATAATGTTACTTACACCTCACCTGTTTATATGGGTTTGTTCGATAATGCATCAAAAACCTATTTGCTTGATGACGGATTAATATCGTATTATTTTGGAGGGATACTGGATGAAGAAAATTATCAGTATAAATTCAATATTGGCAATCATATTCACGAATATATGCGGGGAGGATCAGATACATTGTTTAGCAAGAAGTATATACTCTTCCCTTCTGAAGCTACCTCTCCTGTTGAATATCTTAAAACATTGCCAGGAAGGGTGGTTTTGAACGGAGGCAGTTCGAATGATGCCCCATCACTCAGAATATTATATTCAACAATACCGGAATAATATGTGTGGAATAGTCGGATATATCGGAGACAGAGAAGCATTGCCAGTATTAATTACCGGGTTGAAGAGATTGGAATACAGAGGGTATGATTCAGCTGGTGTGGCAATTATGGGTGAGGGAACAAATGTATACAAATGCAAAGGGAAGGTTTCTGACCTGGAAAAACATATTGATGGCAGAGAACATTCGGGGAGTATTGGTATTGGTCATACAAGGTGGGCAACACATGGTGAGCCTAATGATGTGAATGCACATCCGCATGTTTCTTACCATGGCAAATTCATTATCATACACAATGGAATTATTGAAAACTATGCCCGTCTCAGAGATAAGCTTATTGAGAGAGGGGTGAAGTTTAAAAGTGAGACCGACACGGAAGTATTGGCAAACCTGATTGAATATATTTATGAAAATGGAAGTGTTGATGCTGAAATGGCTGTAAGGCTGGCATTGTCAAAAGTAATCGGTGCATATGGGATCGTGGTAATGTGCACGGAAGAAAAAGATAAATTAATAGCTGCAAGGAAGGGGAGTCCGTTAGTCATTGGAGTTGGAAATGAAGAATATTTTCTTGCTTCGGATGCCACACCGATTGTTGAATATACAAAAAGCGTTATTTATTTGAATGACGGAGATGTAGCTATCATTAAAAAAGAACAACTTAATCTGAAAACCCAACAAAGCGATGAAACTGGGCCAACCGTTCAAAAATTAAGCTTTGATATTGGTGAGATAGACAAAGGCGGGTACGAACATTTTATGCTTAAAGAAATTTTTGAACAGCCCCAATCTATAGAGGATACATTTAGAGGAAGAGTAAGTTCAGAAGAATCTGAAATACATCTGGGAGGTCTTTATGATGTTTTACCACGATTGATTGAAGCAAAACGTATTATTATTATCGGATGTGGCACATCCTGGCATGCGGGTCTTGTTGGTGAATATTTGTTTGAAGATATCGCAAGGGTATCTGTGGAAGTGGAATATGCTTCGGAATTTCGCTACCGAAATCCGATTATTGAAAAAGATGATATTATCATCGCTATCAGTCAGAGTGGAGAAACTGCTGATACTCTGGCTGCTATTAGACAGGCCAAAGAAAAGGGAGCCATTGTTTTGGGAATATGCAATGTTGTTGGATCATCAATTCCCAGAGAAACACATGCAGGTGTTTATACACATGCCGGACCTGAAATTGGAGTAGCATCTACCAAAGCATTTACCTGTCAGGTTACTGTTTTGGCAATGATGGCGATTCTTATCGGAAGGAAAAAAGGATTGATTTCTGATAGCAAATACCGAAGTCTTATAAAAGAATTTACAGAGATTCCTGAAAAGATAAAAAAAATTCTTACTCTGAGTGAGGATATTAAAAAATTGGCGAAGTTGTATCAAAATGCAAATAATGCCTTATATCTGGGTAGAGGATATTTGTTTCCTGTGGCACTAGAGGGAGCACTTAAGCTGAAAGAAATCTCGTACATACATGCAGAAGGCTATCCTGCTGCGGAAATGAAACATGGACCAATTGCCCTGATTGACAATAAAATGCCAGTAGTGATCATTGCTACTAAAGACTCTTCTTATGAAAAAATCGTGAGCAATATTCAGGAAGTAAAAGCACGCAGCGGGATCGTAATTGCTGTGGTAACAGAAGGAGATAAAGTAATTCGTAAAATGGCTGACCATGTTGTTGAAATACCTGAAACAGGCAATGTTTTTGCAGCTTTGTTATCTGTTGTACCCCTGCAACTTTTTTCTTATTATATTGCTGTAATGCGTGGATGCAATGTTGATCAACCCAGGAATCTGGCAAAATCCGTTACAGTTGAATAATTATTTCTCTAACGTAGTTTGTATTGTTTTTCATAATAGGCTTCATATTCACCTGAAGTAATACGATTTATCCATCCTTCATTCTTCAGGCACCAGTCAACCGTCATTTCCAATCCCTGTTCAAAGGTAACAGAAGGTTCCCAATCAAGTTCTTTTCTGAGTTTAGAAGAATCAATGGCATAACGCAGATCATGTCCGGCGCGATCTTTTACAAATGTGATCAACTTTTCAGAAGTTCCTTCTTTTCTGCCAAGCTTTTTGTCCATCACTTTACATAATAATCGTATCAGATCAATATTTTTCCACTCGTTATTTCCGCCTATGTTATAGGTTTGACCTCTTTTGCCATGATGATAAATAGTATCAATTGCCCTGGCATGATCAATCACATACAACCAGTCACGTACATTTTCTCCCTTGCCGTAAACAGGAATTGGCCTGTTGTTTTTAATATTGTTTATTGACAGAGGGATGAGCTTTTCGGGGAATTGATTCGGGCCATAATTATTTGAACAATTGGAAATGACAACAGGTATTTTATACGTGTTGTAATATGCACGGACAAAATGATCACTGCTGGCCTTGGAAGCAGAATACGGGCTTTTTGGGTCATAGGGTGTTGATTCGACAAAATAGCCTCCGCGATTTAAGGAACCGAATACTTCATCTGTTGAGATGTGATAAAACAATTTGCCTTTATAATCATTGTTCCACTGTTTCAGGCAGGCATTCAATAAATTTACAGTTCCGGTTACATTTGTATGGACAAAATCCATAGGATTCTCTATTGAGCGGTCGACATGTGATTCTGCTGCCAGGTGAATTACTCCTTCAACCCTATACTTGTTAAAGATTTCATTTAGCTCATTCTGAAGAACAATATCTGTTTTTTCAAAACTATAATTCTTTTGGTTTTCAATATCCCGAAGATTTTCAAGATTTCCTGCATAAGTTAGCTTATCAATATTAACAATGGTGTAGTCGGGATAATTGGAAACAAACTGACGAACAACGTGCGATCCGATAAATCCAGCACCTCCTGTTATAACAATGGTTTTATTCATGTAAAATAAATATCAGGTTAATACTTTATTTATGTGCCTATTCAGCGAGAGTTACATTGTATTTTATTTGATGTTTCTGATTCGTTTTTCCCATTCCCAGGCAGACTTGAGAGTTTCGTCGAGGGGAGTATCAGATTTCCACCCAAGTTCATTGTTTGCAAATGATGTATCGGCCCAAACCTTCTCCACATCACCTTCCCGTCTTCCGACAATTTCGTAATTGATCTTTTTCCCCGTAGCATTTTCAAAAGTTTTGATAATTTCCATTACAGAAATACCATTTCCGGTGCCAAGGTTGAATACTTCAAAGTTTTGTTTGTTTTCATTATTCAACATTCGCTTTACAGCAACAACATGGGCTTTGGCCAGGTCACAAACATAAATGTAATCTCTTATGGCGGTACCATCCGGAGTATTATAGTCATTCCCAAATACGCTTAATTTATTTCTTATACCGGCAACAGTCTGAGTGACAAAAGGGACTAAGTTTTGAGGAATTCCCAAGGGAAATTCTCCGATTTCAGCAGACTTGTGTGCTCCAATCGGATTAAAATATCGTAAAGCAATTGCTTTCATCCGAGGTGTGACACGAATTGTATCCTGGATAATCTCTTCAGCAATTTGTTTTGTATTCCCGTAAGGAGACATGGCTTTTTTCACAGGAGCATTCTCAGTCACCGGCAACTGATCCGGTTGACCATAAACAGTGCAGGATGAAGAAAATACGAATGATGAAGTATTGTTCTTTTTCATTGCCTGCAAAAGATTAATCAGAGAAACAATATTATTGTAGTAATACTCAAGGGGCTTTTCAACTGATTCACCAACAGCTTTTAGTGCAGCAAAATGAATTATGGCATCAATTGGATATTTTTTAAAGAGTGAAAATACTTTCTCTCTTTCGCATAAATCAAATTTTTCAAAATCTGGCCTGGCACCCGTAATTTCTTTAATTCCATCCAATACTTCAATTTGAGAATTGGAAAGATTGTCAACGATAACTACTTTATAACCACTTTCAATCAGTTCTACCGAGGTATGAGAACCAATATATCCCGTACCACCTGTTACTAATACTGTTTGCATCTTTTATAGTTTTTGAACTTTGTTATCTCTCAATCTGTATTTCTCTTTACTTTCAGGACATATGGCTATTCCCTCTTTATTGAAACTTAAAGTATGTCCGTATTCACTTACCCAGCCACTTTGTTTTGCAGGATTGCCAACAACAAGGGCATAGGGTAAAACATCTTTTGTTATTACGGCTCCTGCACCGACTAGCGCATATTCCCCGATCGTATTTCCACAAAGTATGGTAGCATTTGCTCCAATAGTGGCGCCTTTCTTTACCAGGGTTTTCATATATTCATCATGTCTGATTATTGCACTTCGGGGACTTGGAATATTCGTAAATACCATTGAAGGACCTAAAAATACATCGTTTTCACAGATGACCCCCGAATATATGGATACGTTATTCTGGACTTTCACATTGGATCCAAGGATTACTCCGGGAGATACCACAACATTTTGTCCGATGTTGCATTTCTCGCCGACAATACACCCGGTCATTATATGAGAGAAATGCCAGATCTTTGTTCCCGCACCGATTTTGCATCCATCATCGATCACTGCTGTGGCATGGGCAAAAAAGTCTTCTTCCATAGTTCAATTGTTTAAGAATGTTTCTATTTTGTCGCAAACATAGCTTAACTGATCAATTGTAATTTCTGTATGAATAGGTAAAGAAAGCACCGTTTCAGTGAGTTTTTCACTTACAGGAAAATTACCGGTTATTTGAAATGCTTTCTGTGCATGTATTGGCACAGGATAATAGATCATCGTTGGTATCCCGGATTCTGACAGATACTCTTTTAGAGCATTACGATTTCCTTTGTGTTTTATTGTATACTGATGAAATATATGATTTGAATATTCAGGGGTGACAGGAATTTCAATTTCATTTAGTTTACAAAGTCTTGTTGAATAATAATCTGCCGCTTTTTGTCTTGCTTCAATATATTGGTTTAAATAATTTAGTTTCACATTAAGAATTGCAGCTTGTATTGTGTCAAGTCTTGAGTTAATACCAATTTCATCGTTATAGTATTTTATTTTTGCACCATGATTAGCAATAGAGCTGAGTTTTTCAGCAAGCAAATCATCATTTGTCATTAGCGCTCCTCCATCACCAAAACAGCCCAGAACTTTTGACGGGAAGAATGAAGTACATCCAATATCTCCAATCGTGCCGGCTTTGCCTGAAATATTTTCATTGTTATAAGTTGCTCCAAGAGACTGAGCATTATCTTCAATGACAAATAAATCATGTTCTTTTGCAATGGAAAGCAATTCTTTCATATCGGCACACAAGCCAAAAAGGTGGACAGGAAGAATCGCTTTTGTATTTGCAGTTATAGCTTCCCTGACTTTGTCAGGGTGAATAGTAAATGTGGCCGGATCAACATCAACAAAAACCGGCTTGAGTTTCAACAATGAGATTACTTCTGCTGTTGCGATAAAAGAAAAATCGGGCGTTATCACTTCATCGCCCTCTTTTAAATCAAGAGCCATAAGAGCAATTTGAAGGGCATCCGTGCCATTTGCACATCCAATAACATGTTTTACATTTAAATACGATGCAAGGTTTTCCTGAAATTCATTCACCTGTGGACCTTTGATGAACGCTGAAGAATCAATAACCTGTTGGAGAGCACGATCTATTTCAGGCTTTATTTTTTTGTATTGGCCGTTTAAATCGACCATTTTAAGGTTTTTCATACTTTCCGGTAATAATTGCGAAAATAAGATTTTAATAGAAACCTTCCTAAGAGTTAGCTTCTTAACTCCATTAACCAAGAGAAAATAATTAAATTATTGATGGTATTCAAAGTGTTCATAATTATTTGCTGTTAATAATTCATAATTTTGTGAGCGATCTTATTTTTAAACAACAAAATCTGTAAATTGGATATAACTCCTTTCATAAAAGAATTGATTGTACTGAATGAGTGTGTTATTTTAAGGGGTGTGGGCGGATTTGAAACTACCTATAAGCATGCTACGCTGGATAAAGAAAGAAAACTGATTGTTCCGCCAAGCAAAAGAATCAATTTTCGCTCCGACTTAATCAGAGACAATGGTGTACTGGAAAATTATCTTTCCGAAAACCTTGAAATCAGTAAATCAAAAGCTTCAGAGTTAATTGATAATTATGTTCAGGGATTTTTTAAAACTATTCAGGAAAAAGGAAAAGTTTTTCTTGATGAAATTGGAGAGTTCAGCCTGGATGAGAAACACAATATTGTATTTTCTGAAATCGAAGAAGAAAATTTTCTTGCTGATTCGTTTGGATTGGATTCGATTCATTTTGAAAATGATATCAAACCAAAAGATAAGAGTGTATCTATAGAATTGCAGCCTGTAATCACTCAAAAAAGAAAACTTACTGGCTGGTATGTTGCAATTGGTGTTCTTTTGCTTCTAATTTCAATTACAACTTTAATTCTTATTTCAACCAGTAAAGGAATACATGTTATTCCATGGTCTGCTGATAAGCCTGCTGATGATTTACAGGATAATGTTGTTTTTGGCAATAACGAAAAGGCTTTGGAGGATTCGATAATCAAGTCTATTGAGAAATCATTGAATGAAAGAACAATCCCTAAAAAGGCCCTTGCTGTTCCACAGCCGGTAACTATGAATGCTTCAGCTTCAGGCCAAAATTATTATCTGGTGGCCGGGAGTTTTAAAAACAGAAAAAATGCTGATTATTTAGAAGATCAATTGATTCGCAAAGGATTCAATCCTGAAATCATGGTTACAGGGGAGAACTTTTATCGTGTTGTTGTCGGTGCTTTCACAGACAGAAAAGAAGCAATATCTGAATTAAGACGCATACGGGTGCAGATAGATCAATCCGTCTGGCTATTAGAACAAAACGGTATTAACTGATAACACTTCCGGGTTTTGTTTCTTTGTCGGGGATAATGAATTTTAATGATCCATCTTCATCTTCGGCCATCAATATCATTCCCTGAGATTCTATTCCGCGAAGTTTTCTTGGTTCCAGATTAATTAGTATAGCTACTTGCCTGCCAACGACTTTTTCAGGATTAAAAAATTCAGCAATACCTGCAACTACTATTCTTTTGTCAATTCCTGTATCGATGGTAAGTTGTATAAGTTTCTGTGTTTCTGGAACTTTTTTTGCTTCTACTATAGTCCCAATACGAATATCAAGTTTTGAAAAATCTTCGTAATGAATCAATTCTTTTTGTGGATTCACGGGTTTAATGTTTAAAGTATTGTGTTTTTTGATTTTTTCAAGTTTATTCAATTGTTTTTCAATTGCATCATCTTCAATTTTTTCAAATAATAAATCTGTCTTATTTATTACATGTCCGGACTTGAGAAGATTATCCGAACCAACCAAATCCCATAGTACAGGATTGACGTTAAGGAATTGTGCTATTTTCTGACTGGTCTTTGGGAGGAAAGGTGAGATGAGAGTGGCTAAATTGGTCGAAATTTGCAATGAAATATTTAAAATTGTTTTTACGCGATCCGGATCAGTCTTATACAAATTCCAGGGTTCTGTGTCGGCAAGGTATTTGTTACCAAGTCTGGCCAAATCCATGGCATTTTTCAACGATTCCCTGATCCTGAAATTGTCCAGGCTGTTTTCGACAGAAGTTTTGATTCTGGAGATTTCACCCAAAGTTTTTTTATCGTAATCTGTTACTGTGCCTTTAGAAGGGACTTCACCGTTATAGAATTTATGAGTAAGCACAACTGTGCGATTGATAAAATTGCCCAGAATTGCAACCAGTTCATTATTATTTCTTGACTGAAAATCTTTCCAGGTAAAGTCATTATCCTTTGTCTCGGGAGCGTTAGCACATAACACATAGCGGAGTACATCTTCTTTTCCGGGAAATTCATCAAGGTACTCATGCAACCATACAGCCCAGTTGCGTGATGTGGAAATTTTATCCCCTTCAAGGTTTAAAAATTCATTTGCAGGAACATTTTCAGGAAGTATATAGCTGCCTTCGGTTTTTAGCATAATTGGGAATATGATGCAGTGAAATACAATATTGTCTTTCCCAATAAAGTGAATCATTCTTGTATCTTCCTGTTTCCAGTATTTTTCCCACTCATCAGTTAGCTCTTTTGTTGCAGAAATATAACCGATAGGTGCATCAAACCAAACATAAAGAACTTTCCCTTCGGATCCTTTTATTTCCTTCGGTACAGGTACTCCCCAATCCAGGTCCCGGCTTACCGCTCTCGGTTGCAAACCTGCATCAAGCCAAGATTTGCATTGTCCGTACACATTCGTTTTCCAATGTTTATTTTTTTCCAGCAACCAGGTTCTCAAAAATTTTTCGTGTTTGTTAAGCGGAAGGAACCAATGCAAAGTATCCTTCATTATTGGTTTTGTGCCACTAATTGTAGACTTTGGATTTTTCAGATCGGTTGGACTTAACGAAGATCCGCAATGTTCACATTGATCTCCAAAAGCAGAATCATTTCCGCACTGGGGACATTCTCCTGTTATGTACCTGTCGGCCAGAAATTGATTTGCCTCAATATCAAAGTATTGTTTGGTAGTCTTTTCAATAAACTCGCCTTTATCAAATAATTTCTTGAAGAAATCAGATGCCAGTTTGTAATGAATAGGAGAAGTGGTACGGGAATAAATATCAAAAGCAATTCCAAAGTCTGCAAACGCTTTTTTTATTATTTTATGATAACGATCTACGATTTTCTGAGGTGGAACACCTTCTTCTCTTGCTTTAATAGTGATTGGCACACCATGTTCATCAGAACCACAGACAAAAAGAACATCTTCACCTTTTAATCGCAGGTATCTGACATAAATGTCGGCAGGAACGTAAACTCCGGCAAGATGCCCAATGTGAAGAGGTCCGTTTGCATAAGGGAGAGCGGCAGTAATAAGATGTCTTTTGTAATTCTTCATTATGAATTCATTTGCTGATCAACAGAATTTCTTCCTGTTGCCAAAAACTACATAAATTCTTCTTTAAATATCCGGCAAAGATATGGAAAAGCAGTATTTTAGGAAATAATTCTATTAAACTTGCATGAGTACTATCATTTTTCCACCAGCTCTGAAGAAAGGCGATGAAATTAGGATTGTCGCTCCGGCAAGTGCTGTGAAAAAAGATTATGTTAATAAAACTGTGGAAGTGATTTCCGGTTTGGGATATCAAGTTTCACTTGGAAAACATATTTTTTCACGGTTCAATCAATTTGCAGGAACTGACGAGGAGAGGAGATTTGATTTTCAGGAAGCCTTAAATGACGAAAATGTAAAGGCAATATTTTGCGCACGAGGAGGTTATGGATCATTACGAATAATTCGCAGCATAGATTTTTCTCTATTCAAATATAAACCCAAATGGATTATTGGTTTTAGTGATATTACTGTATTTCATACGGTAATTAATCAATCTTTTCATACTGCTACAATGCATGCGCCAATGCCCATAAATGTTGATAGTCCGTATTTTAATACGAACCTTAAACAATTGAACCTTTTATTAAGTGGAGTGATAAACGATATTAAGATACCCTATCATCCTCTTAACAGGAAAGGATTATGCGAAGGGAGAATTGCAGGAGGAAATCTCTCCATAATTCATAATCTGCAGGCAACACCTTTTGAATTAAAAACAAGTGATTCAATACTTTTCATTGAGGATATCGGGGAGCAGCTTTATCATCTTGACAGGATGATGCAAAATCTGTTGTTGTCAGGGAAATTGGAGAGTCTTAACGGATTAATAGTTGGTGCTTTTACAGAGATGAAGGATAAACAAAGATCTTTTGGAAAAACGCCTTACGAAATCGTGATGGAAAGTGTTAATCAATTTAACTTTCCGGTGGTTTTTGATTTTCCTTCAGGACATATAGAAAACAATTATCCGTTTTTATTGGGTGCAGGAGTTGAGATTAAGGTTGATGAAAAAAGCACCGATTTAATATATGTATAACGGATATGGCTTTTCATAATGAAATTGGGAAAAAAGGTGAATTATTGGCAGCCGATTATATTCGAAAAAAGGGTTACAGAATTGTGAATTCCAATTGGAGATACAGAAAGAAAGAAGTGGATATTTTTGCTTACGATGGTAATGAGTTGGTTGTTATTGAAGTGAAACTTAGAAGTACAGATTATTTTGGTGATCCGAGTGAAGCTGTTACAAAGAAGAAGCAGCGATTTCTGATAGAAGCTGCTGAAGCCTATCTCAGAACGATTGATGAGGCGCCTGAAGTACGGTTTGATATCATATCAATAATAGCATCAGGAAGCAATTACGAATTTGATCACATAACTGATGCATTTAATCCATAGTATGAACATTGAGTCTTTGCGTGATTATTGTCTGTCTAAAAAATACGTAACCGAAGGGCTCCCTTTTGGTGAAACAGCCTTGGTATTCAAGGTTTTTGACAAAATGTTTGCACTGATAAATCTTGATGAAGAATTGCGCATTAACCTGAAGTGCGATCCTGAAAAAGCGCTTGATCTTCGTGAAAGGTATCCTGCAGTAATACCCGGTTACCACATGAATAAGCGACTTTGGAATACAGTCATTATAGATGGATCGGTAAGTGATAAACGGATTAAGGAATGGATTGACCACTCTTACGATGAGGTGGTGAAGAAGTTGCCAGGAGTGAAAAGGGAGAGAGTGAGAAAGTGAGAAGATGGAAGGTGAGAAAGTGAGAAGGTGAGAAAGTGAGAAGATGGGAAGGTAATCAGGTATTTTTTGGAAGGCATAATGTAAATTAAATATCCAATGTCCAATATCCAATGTCCAATGTCCAATGTCCAATAGAAACTCACTATGCACATATCCACTTGGATATTGCCTGCCTGCGGCAGATAGGTTTAGTGTCGGCACCCCAGAATTAAAATATATTGCAATGTGAGGCAACAGGGGCCACTTTGTTTTATAAAATACTAAGTAATTCAAAATGATAATCTTATTAAAACATTTATACTAATGAAAAAAATTATCCGCTATTTTTTACAGGGTTTGGTATTAATTGCTCCTTCTGTAATAACAATTTATATTGTATACCTGACGTTTACATTCCTCGACAATGCAATACAAAGCTTTTTTGAGGAATATATGCCGTTCAGAATTCCCGGTCTTGGAATAATAGCACTGCTTGTTGCTATAACGCTTCTGGGATTTATAGGACAAAGCATTATTTTTCGTCCTATCCGGTTATTACTGGACAGGGTTTTAAGGAATGCCCCGCTGATTAAGGTGATATACTCTGCCATCCGCGATTTGTTATCGGCCTTTGTAGGAAAAGAAAAGAAATTCAATAAGCCTGTCCTGGTTAAAGTGAATATGATCTCCGATCTTGAGAAAATGGGATTTATCACTACCGAAGATTTAAGCGACCTTGGCATCAAGGAGAAAGTAAGTGTGTATTTTCCGCATTCCTATAACTTTTCCGGCGAAATGTTTATTGTGCCAAAAGAGCACATTCGACCCCTGACCATTTCACCCACCGAAGCCATGAAATTCATTGTGTCAGGTGGCGTAACAAAGGTGTGACAGGGGTACCATCAATTGAGTGGTTGTATCTTGATTATGCATGCGTTAAGAAAACATGCGCGAGCTAAGACAGTTTCAAGAGCTAATTTTTGAATTTGTAATTAAAACAAACCTTCAACAGATAAATACCTTTCCCCGGTATCGTAATTGAATCCCAATATTTTGGATCCTTCAGGTATTTCAGGAAGCTTTTTTGCTATAGCCGCAAGAGTTGCTCCTGAAGAAATACCTACAAATAATCCTTCTTCCCGCGCTGCTCTGCGGACAAAATCAAAAGCTTCCTCTTTTGATATCTGAATTGTACCGTCAATGGCACTTACGTGAAGATTGTCGGGAATAAATCCGGCGCCAATTCCCTGCAAGGGATGGGGCCCGGGCTTGCCTCCGCCAATGACCGGAGATGCATCAGGCTCAACGGCAAAAACTTTCAATGCGGGATGCTTTTCTTTCAAAACTTCAGCGACGCCGGTGATGTGACCACCGGTTCCGACACCTGTGATCAGGAAATCAATTCCTTCAGGAAAATCATTCAATATTTCCTGTGCAGTAGTTAATTTGTGAGCAGCAATATTGGCCGGATTATCAAATTGAGAGGGCATCCATGCCTTCGAATTTTTGTCAGCCATTTCCTTTGCTTTTTCGATAGCACCTTTCATACCAAGCTCACGTGGAGTAAGTTCAAATTCAGCCCCGAAAGCAGCCATAATTTTTCTTCGTTCAACAGACATTGATTCGGGCATAACCAGTATCAATCGGTATTTCTTAACTGCAGCAATCATTGCTAATCCGATACCGGTATTTCCTGATGTAGGCTCAATAATCACACTATCTTTTTTCAGCTTTCCTTTTTTTTCAGCATCTTCAATCATTGCCAAAGCAATTCTGTCTTTAATGCTGCCTGCAGGATTGTTTTTCTCAAGTTTGATCCATACTTCGACCTTTTTATTAAACAGTGTGTTGATCTTCAGATGAGGTGTGTTGCCAACGGCCTCTAAAATGTTATTATATAGCATGGTATAATTTTTTATATCCTCTATTAAAATTATATATGGTTATGGATCTTTCATAAATTGTTTAATTGTTGAACTGTTGAACTGTTGAACTGAAGTCTTAAGAAAAACTCTATAGTTGTTTTCAAATACCAAACTTCTCAACTAATCAACTCATCAATTTAACAATTGAACGATTAAACAAATAAACAATTTGTTATACATTTATCTCTTTGTTGTGAACATGAGGATTCCCCCTAAATGATAAAGTTAATGGGTTCATCTTTCATTTTACCGTCTCTGATCACTGTTTTACTTTCATGGTATACAACGCTGAATGGAGGCACACTTTTTGTGAGCCAGACATTACCTCCTATAATTGAGTCGTGTCCAACCACGGTATCGCCTCCCAGTATGGTAGTTCCTGAATAAATAATCACATTGTCTTCGATGGTCGGGTGACGTTTTTTTCCGCGCATTTTTTTTTCCACCATGACGGCTCCAAGCGTTACTCCCTGATAGATTTTTACATTTTTGCCGACAATAGTTGTTTCTCCTATTACTATTCCTGTCCCGTGATCGATAAAGAAATTTTCACCAATACTGGCTCCAGGGTGTATTTCAATACCTGTTTTGCTATGAGCATATTCTGACATCATTCTTGGAAGAAAGGGAATTTTCTGTTCGTAAAGCAGATGTGCCAGTCTGTAAACAGTAATAGCATAAAAACCGGGATAATATAAAATAACACTTTCCATCGATCTTGCAGCCGGATCAAAATCAAGAAAGTGTTTTGCATTGTCCATCAAATCAGAATAGATAGAAGGAATTTTTGTAAAGAAAACAAGGCTTATATCACCTAATGATTTGTCAAGGGTATTCTCGAGCGGGCTCAATAAATTCCTGAAGTCAAGCTGCAACTGGGCAAGGTTTAATTCTATCTTTTGAAGAGTGCATTTTTTGTCAATTTTAAAGGGGAATAGAAAATTTATCAGGTTTTCAGTGAATGTATGTGCTTTTATCATGGAAGGAACATCCTTCCGGAACTCAGTATATTTTTCCAGCAAAAAGTCAGGAAAATTTTCAAAATTATCCATCATATATAATATTTTAATAAAGAAGTAATGTCCATAAAGGGAACAGGGATTTTAAGAATTATAATGAAAAGTTTTGGCTAACAACACATGCAAACACCACCATTTGAAAAACCTTCATGACAAGGTGGTAAAATTTGATAAAAAAAAGGAATGGGAACGTTTGCTTTCATATTTATTTAAATGTTCGTATAAATTTCTTAATTATTTCTTTATATAAAGTCTAAATCTCCTAAAAATGTTCAGTATGTGTTTAATAATTGTTCTTTTCCATTACAATTAATTTGTTGTAAGAAGTAATTAATCCTTTTATAACTGATGAGCTAAATCCCTGATGCTCCATTTCATTCAAACCGGATATAGTGATACCCTGAGGAGTAGTGACTTTATCAATTTCTGCTTCCGGGTGCGAATTGTTTTCATGAAGCAGTTGTGCTGCACCTTTTACTGTTTGAGATACAATATATTCTGAGATCTCAGCACTAAAACCTATCTCGATTCCTCCCTGAGTGGCTGCTCTGATAAAACGCAAGGCAAATGCAATTCCACAGGCCCCCAACACAGTAACTGCATCCAGCAAATCCTCCTGGAGGATAATTGTTTTACCAAGCTGTTCAAAAAGATTGAGAGTTTTTTCTTCTTGTTCTTTTGTTGTATTCCTGAAACATATGCATGTCATCGATTCTTTGATCTCGATAGCAGTATTGGGCATTATTCTGACGATGGGTTGTTTCCCAAGTGTATTTGAGATATCTGTAAGATTTATACCTGTAGCAGTAGAAACAAGAATCTGGTCAGATTGCAAAATGGGTTTAAGTTCTTCCAATACAGACGCGAATTGCTGAGGTTTCACGGATACGATAATCATTTCAGCATTGTGAATTGCTTTTTTTATATCAGTATCAACGGTGTTGAATCCAAGATCTTCAAGGTATTTTATTCTTAGTTTCCTTTTTTCACAAATGACCAAATTTTTATTTGTTATGCCTTCTAATGACAGGATTCCCCTGGCAATAGCCGAGCCCAGATTTCCTCCGCCTATAATGGCAATTTTTGTAAAGTTCATTAAGGTAGATTTTAAAAATGCCTGATTGGCAGGTAAAAATAAGTCAAATCAGGCATTAAAAGAAATTTAGTGAAACACAAATTCCAAAAATCCTGTCTGCAGGACAAGCAAGAAAGTGAATTGGAATTTGTATATTGAACAATCCCGATAACGAAGTATATCGGGATAAATAAGTTTATTCTTTGATAGCCTTAATGCCCGGTAATTCTTTCCCTTCTATATATTCCAGCATAGCCCCCCCACCTGTTGAAACGTAACTTACCTTATCGGCAAGTCCGTTTTTATTAATGGCTGCAACAGAATCGCCACCTCCAATGAGAGTATAGGCTCCATTAGAAGTAGCCTCAGACAGTGCTTTTGCAACAGTCGATGTACCAGCTGCAAATTTTTCCATCTCAAAAACTCCCATTGGTCCGTTCCAGAGAATTGTTTTTGAATTTTTAATAACTTCCGTGAAGGTGTTCATTGTATCGGGGCCAATATCTAAGCCCATCCAACCATCCGGTGTTTCTTTTGTATTTGAGATGTTAGTATTTGCCTCCGCATCAAATTTATCTGCATTTACTGCATCTGTTGGGATATATACCTTAACCTTATTTTTATCTGCTTTCTTAAGAATTTCAAGTGCTAAATCAAGTTTATCTTCTTCACACAGAGAGTTACCAATCTTTCCACCCTGTGCTTTGATGAATGTATATGTCATTCCTCCACCAATGATAAGGTTATCAATTCGAGGCAAAAGGTTTTCTATTACCTGTATTTTGTCCGATACTTTTGCTCCTCCCATAATTGCGGTAAACGGATTTTGCGATTTATTCAACACAGTATCCATTGCAATAAGTTCCCTGTTAATCAGAAAGCCGAACATTTTATTCTCCGTGTCAAAATATTGGGCTATTATTGTTGTTGAAGCATGTGCCCTGTGTGCTGTTCCAAAAGCATCATTTACATAACAGTCAGCTCCATCAGCAAGCTTTGATGCAAAGTCAGGATCTCCTTTTGTTTCTTCTTTATAGAATCGTAAATTTTCCAATAAGAGAATTTCACCTGGTGCCAGGGATTTTTTTTGATCCAATGTTTTTTCCCCTATACAATCATCAGCAAATTTCACGGTTACCCCCGGAAGATGTTCTTTTAATTTGCTGATAACATGATTAAGTGAAAATTTTTTTTCGGGGCCCTCCTTTGGGCGACCAAGATGCGACATTAAAATTACTGAACCGCCATCATTAAGGATTTTATGGATTGTCGGTAATGCACCTCTGATTCTTGTATCGTCTGTTACTTCAAAAGTTTCTTTATTGAGCGGCACATTAAAGTCGACACGCACAATGGCTTTTTTCCCCGAAAAATTATAATTGTCGATTGTTTGCATTGCAGTACTATTTGAGGTTTAAAATTGAGCTGCAAATGTAAACAAACTATTTTTATTTACCTTTGAAATCTATCTCACAGAATATAATTGGCTCAGTTAAATACTGAATTAAAACAATGCTTTTTTCCCAAGTAATCGGTCAGGATGAATTAAAGAGAAAACTTATTAATTCTGCGAATTCTGGACGTATACCGCATGCACAACTTTTTTTTGGCCCGGAAGGTTCAGGATCCTTGCCGTTAGCGATTGCCTATGCTCAATATGTTTTTTGTACTAACAGAACAGATACAGATTCTTGCGGACACTGTCCGCATTGCATGAAAATCAAAAAACTCATTCATCCTGATTTGCATTTTTCTTTTCCTGTGAACACTACTGGCAGGGTAGTCAAAGACCCTGTCAGTGATAATTTTATCAATGAATGGAGAGAATTCGTGATCTCAAATCCTTATTTTCTGGCAATTCAATGGTACGAAAAGATTGGTGTTGAGAATAAGCAAGGATTGATTAATAGAAAAGAAAGTGAAGAAATCATTAAAAAACTTAGATTTAAACCCTTTGAATCGGAATATAAATTTATGGTTATCTGGTTGCCCGAAAAAATGAATTCTTATTCTGCCAATGTGTTGTTAAAATTAATTGAAGAGCCGCCGGAAAAAACAATATTTCTTTTGGTAAGTGATCAACCCGAACAACTATTAACAACAATTTCTTCAAGAACTCAACCGGTTAAACTCGCTCGAATTGATAATGAATCCTTATCGCTGGAACTTATCGATAAATTTCAAATTGCGAAGAAAGATTTATCCAATATTGTTAGATTGGCAGGGGGAAGTTATATTAAAGCTCAGGAAATCGTTCAATCATCTGAAGAAGATAATTTTCATCTTGATAGTTTTATACAAATCATGCGTTTGATTTATTTGCGAAACTTCCTTGAAATAAATACCTGGGTTGAAGAAATGTCAATCACAGGAAGAGAGAAATTGAAAAGCTTCTTAAGCTATAGTATCAAATTGATCAGGGAGAATTTTATACTGAACCTGAAAAATCAGGAATTGAATTATTTAACAAAAAACGAAGAAGTTTTTTCAAAAAAATTTCATCCCTTCATAAACGGGGAAAACGTCATAAGGGTCTATGAGGAGCTCAATAAGGCATATCTGGATGTTGAAAGAAATGCCTATGCAAAGATTGTTTTGTTTGATATGGTCCTGCAATTCATGAAACTTATACCAAACAAAAAATAACGGGGAAGTAAGAAACATTGAAATAACCGAATAAGTGAGATTTTAAGTCTGTTGTTTTTTTTAGATTTGCTGTTTCAAAGTAAAATTGAAAATATGAGTGATCAGAATATACAAGATACAAAAAAGAACATCGAATCGGGAGAAGGGCATTTTGAGCCAAATGTTGAAAAGTGTTTGAGATCATGCGGGAAACTTACTTCTTTTGATTGGTTGAAAGACATATCACTGATGAGTGATTTTCCGGAGATTGCAGAGATCAGATTTAAAAATACGAGGAAAGCATATTATCAAAATTCCAATCATTTGCCTTTGAGAAAAGGTGATATTGTAGCAGTGGAAGCTTCTCCGGGTCATGATATCGGGGTAGTATCTTTAACAGGCCAGATTGTTTTGTTAAAATTGATAAATGAAGGTATTGATTATAAAGACCAGGAGTTTAAAAAGATTTACCGCAAAGCAAAACAAACAGATATAGAAAAATGGAATGAGGCGATAGCCCTTGAAGATCAGACAATGATTAAAGCAAGGCAAATTGCTGCTGAGCTGAAGCTTGATATGAAAATCGGGGATGTTGAATACCAGGGAGATAAGACCAAAGCAATTTTCTATTATATTGCTGATGAAAGAGTTGATTTTCGGGAACTCATTAAAGTATTGGCTGAAGAATTCAGGGTGAGGATTGAAATGCGTCAGATCGGGGCACGACAGGAGGCCGGAAGAATTGGAGGAATAGGAGCTTGTGGGCGTGAATTATGTTGTTCAAAATGGATAACAAATTTTGTATCAGTTACAACAAATGCAGCCCGCTTTCAGGAAGTTTCGCTGAATCCACAAAAATTGGCCGGACAATGCAGTAAGCTAAAATGCTGCTTAAATTATGAACTGGATGTTTATCTTGATGCCCAGGAAGATTTTCCTGATACATCCAGACCTCTTGAAACAAAACAAGGTAAAGCATTTCATCAGAAAACGGATGTTTTCAAACGTTTGATGTGGTATAGCATGGAATCAGAACATAAACAAAGTATAACCTGTCTCACTGTTGATCATGTAAATGAGATATTAGAAATGAATGAAAAAGGAGAATTGCCTGAACAATTGCAGGGAATAGAAGAGGCATCCATTGCATCGGTTATCGAGTATCAAAATTCAGCAGGAATAGAAAGTCTTACAAGATTTGAGGATACACCAGAAAAGCAAGAAAAAACGAAAAACAATAAAAGCAAACATCATCAGAATAAAAGAAGATAATATCGTACAATGCATAAGAATTTTTTTTGGCATTTTTATAGTATTGAGTTTTTCTACCTGCAATACGGGAGAAATTTACGATAAAACATATGCTATATCTTTCGACATATGGGCTTATGATGAGAGTCTTGCCTTTGAATTTACGGTTCCTGACACATCGAAATCCTATGATCTGTACTTACTTATCAGAAATTCAGGTGCATATCATTATAGTAATATCTGGCTTTTTGTGAAAACCTTCGCTCCTGGTGGAAATATACTTACAGATACTATTGAGATTGCTTTGTCAGATGAAACGGGCAGATGGTTTGGGAAAGGTATAGGTGATGTCAACGAGATGCAGGTTCCTTATAAAGAAAATGTTTACTTTATTAACAGAGGAATATACAAAGTATCACTTCAGCATGCAATGCGAGATTCAATGCTTGAAGGGATTATGGATATAGGATTTAGATTACAATACCACCAATAATTTTTTTTGTGTCGATTGGAAAGTTGCAAAAATTTTCTGAGATGAAATCTTTTCAGAACGTCATTCAACCATCGTTCAGAGAAGTTTTTCATAAAGATTTTTTCCTGAAAGGGAGGTGGAATGCTGACTTTTTTACTGAAGACCTTCCGATTACTGTTGAATTGGGATGTGGAAGAGGAGAATATTCTGTAGAGATGGCCAGGTTGTTTCGTGAAAGAAATTTCCTGGGGCTTGATATCAAAGGAGCAAGAATCTGGAAGGGTGCAAAAATAGCTTTGCATAATGGAGTTACTAATGTTGGATTTATCCGGACAAGGATTGATTTTATAGATTCTTTTTTTTCAAGAGATGAAGTGAGTGAAATATGGATCACCTTCCCTGATCCACAGTTAAAGAAAAGTAGAAAAAGACTTACTTCTGCCAGATTTCTGAACATGTATAAAAGCTTTTTAAAAGCAGATGGTTTGGTTCATTTAAAAACTGATAACCCTGAACTTTATAAATATACTTTGGCTATTGCTGAATACAATAAACTTCAGATTGAGCTCAGCACTGACAATCTATATAATCTCCCTGAAAATGAGAAAGTCCTGATGATTAAAACCTATTATGAAAGAATGTGGCTGGAACAGGGTTTAAGCATTCATTATCTGCGTTTTAAATTAAATGAAAATCATGCCATTGAAGAAGTCCCTGAAATCTGAAAGAAGCGAGAATTTTTTTCAACTGGTATATGATATAACCAAAACAATTCCGGAAGGAAGGGTTACAACCTATGGGGCCATAGCCAGGTGCATAGGATCACCGGGAGCATCGCGAATGGTAGGATGGGCATTGAATAATTCTCATACAAGCAAAGAATATATACCGGCGCACAGGGTGGTGAACAGAAATGGCATACTGACCGGGAAATATCATTTCAGGCATCCCGAATTGATGCAAGAGTTGCTGGAAAGTGAAGGGACTTTAGTAATTGATGATCAGGTAATTGATTTTGAAAAGAAGTTTTGGGATCCTTGTTTCAATTTAATCTGAATAAAAACTCTTATATTTGTTTCTTCTTATTTAGATTAAATATAGACAAATGCAAATTCACGAGAAGGATGTAATTGAAATATGCAAAACTATAATTCATCCCTCGTCCGGAAAGGATATTGTTAGCCTGGGGATGGTTAAAAATATGCATGTAGATAGTAAGAAAATTTCATTCAATCTGAACTTTCCTTCTGTTAACGATCCCTTAAAATCATCAATTAAAAAAGCTTGCGAAACAATACTGAAAGAAAAATTTTCTGATCAGTTAGAGATCGAAGTTGGCATAGAAGCAAATATTAAACCGGTTCGGCCAAAAACAGAAAACGAGCCTTTGCCTGGTGTTAAGAATATTCTTGCTATTGCTTCGGGTAAAGGAGGAGTTGGAAAGTCAACTGTTGCAACAAATCTTGCCGTTGCTTTTGCAAATACAGGAGCCAGGGTCGGATTAATTGATGCAGATATATTTGGTCCCTCGATACCTAAAATGTTGGGATTAGAAAATCAAAGGCCGGCAGTAGTCCGGGTTGAAGGTAAAGATATGCTTGTGCCGATTGAAAAGTATCGGATGAAAATATTGTCCATTGGATTTTTTATTGATCCTCAAGATGCAGCAGTATGGAGAGGGCCAATGGCATCCAATGCCCTAAAGCAGTTAATGAATGATACAGACTGGGGAGAGCTTGATTATTTGTTCGTTGACTTACCTCCGGGCACAAGTGATATCCATTTAACTCTTGTTCAGACGGTACCGGTTACAGGAGCTATTATTGTCAGTACACCACAGGATGTGGCCCTTGCCGATGTAATTAAAGGAGTAAATATGTTCCGGAACAAAACCATAAATGTCCCGGTATTAGGACTGGTTGAGAATATGTCATGGTTTACGCCCGCAGAATTGCCGGATCATAAGTATTATATTTTTGGTGAAGAAGGTGGTGTTAAATTGGCACAACAACTTCAAATTCCATTGTTGGGACAAATACCCATAGTACAAAGTATCCGTGAAGGAAGTGATAATGGTACTCCCGCAGTTATTAAAAATGATATTCCGGGGAAAGCCTTCCGAAGTGTTGCCGAAGCTTTAAGAATAGAAATCATAAAAAGAAATGCAAATATTGAACCAACGCAAAAAGTTGAAATTACAAATCAATCCAGGTCTGAATTAAAAAACAAATAACATGGCCAGTTTAAGCAAAAAACAGGTATTGGAAAAAGTAACTCATGCTATCGAATCCATTCGTCCGTATTTAATATCTGATGGAGGGGATGTTGAACTGATAGAAATTACGGAAGATTTGGTTGTTAAAGTGAAGCTTGTTGGTGCGTGCGCTGGATGTCCGTTTAGTATGCAAACTCTTAAAGCAGGCATAGAGCAAACTATACGCAACGAACTTCCGGAACTGAAAGAGCTGGTATCTGTTTAGTATGCAATCATATTTCATTGATCCTATTTTATTTTCTTTTATTTAATCAACAGAAAACAAGATCTTATTTGGCTTCTTTTTATTTTTTTTGTATAAATCGTTACTATATCGCAGGCAGAATATATTTTTGCACAAAATATACTTAAGCATTTCGAGTTATATCATAATACTATTCGATAAACTGATAAAGTGAGTAAGATTTTTAAATATTCCGTTTGCATATCAATTTTTGTTTTCCTTATTGTTTCTTGTTCGACCAAAAAGAATACAGGCATAACCAGGTGGTATCATAATTTAACCAGCAAATACAATATACTCTTTAACGGTGAGGAAAGTTATAATAAAGGTATGCTTAAGCTGGAACAAAGTTATGATGATGATTTTACAGAAATAATCCCCGTATTTTTATATACACAAGAAGAAGCCCTGGCGGCCATTGCTCCCGAAATGGACAGAAGTATAACAAAAGCTACAAAGCTGATAACCATGCATTCCTTAACTGTTAAACCTGATATTAAGGCGGATAAGGAACTTAGTCCCAAACATAAAGAATTCTACAGTAAGAAAGAATACAACAAATGGATAGACGAAGCTTATTTATTGATGGGGAAGGCTCATTTTCATAAAATGGAATATTCAAGGGCTAAGGAAGTATTCAATTATATTTTATCCAATTACGCAGAAGACTATTCTATTTTTGAAGCCAGGATGTGGCTTGCCCGGCTGGCTAATGAAGAATCAAGATTCAAAGAGTCGGAAGAGTTGCTCAATTCACTTGAGCGAAATATAGAATTGCCCAAGAAACTGAAGGGAGAAGTCCAGGCTACAATAGCAGATTACTACATTAAACAGGAAAAGTATAATGAAGGCATAGAACACTTAAAAAGTGCCATTGAATACTGTTCAAGGAAGCCTGTAAAAACCCGTTATACGTATTTGCTGGCTCAGTTGTATACACAAATAAATGAAAATAATCTTTCATCAGAATACTACAGCAAAGTAATCCGGATGAATCCCCCTTACAAAATGGCTTTTAATGCGAAAATCAGCCGAGCACTGGCATATCAGTCAGGAGCTGGTATGAAAAAATACATTGAGAAAGAATTAAGAAAAATGCTGAAGGATGATAAAAACATTGATTATCAGGATCAGATTTATTTTGCTCTCGGGAATTTATATTTTAAAGATAAAAATGAAGAGAAAGCAATTGAAAACTATGAATTATCATTGCAGGCAAGTACAGACAATTTAAAACAGAAAGCTAAAACAAATATTACTCTTGCTGATTTGTATTATTCCAGACCAGACTATATCAATGCCCAGGCATATTATGACAGTACAGTTACATTAATTGATGAAGATTATCCGAATTACAAGGTAATCTTAAATAAATCAGTGAGCCTCGGCAAACTGGTTGAATCTATTAATACAGTCCATTTTGAAGATAGTGTTCTTGCCCTTTCTTATTTGTCAGAGGCCAAATTGTATGAGATGATAGATGAAATGATTGACAAAGAAATAAAAGCAGATGAAGAAAGAATGATAAAACAGCAGGAGTTAGCCCAACAACAAATAGATTTTCAGGCCAATAAAAATGATTTCGAATTGGCCGGGCAGGGGAATGCCTGGTATTTTTATAATTCATCAGTAAAAAATATTGGCAAAAAAGAATTCATGCAGGTTTGGGGAAACAGAAAGCTGGAAGACAATTGGCGAAGAAAAAACAAAAGTTCCATAAGTTTTGGTGATTTGGAAATTGAAACTTCTTTGTCTGAAGATGAGCAATTGGAACCAGCAAAGTCTGCTAAAATCATAACAAATAAAAAATCACATGAATATTATTTGCAGTACATTCCATTTAGCGACTCGGCAAAACAGGCTTCTCATAATAAAATATCCACTGGTCTGTATACTATGGGTGAAATCTATGGAGAAGATCTGAAAGACAATCCCAAAGCCATTGAATCTTATGAAAACTTGCTGAATCGTTATCCGAACAATGAAAATCGATTGCAAGTATATTACAGACTTTACACAATTGCCAAAATAGAACAGGATAAAAACAGAGTCAGCAAATATCAACAGAAAATCATCAATGAGTTCCCAAACAGTAATTATGCAAAACTGATGACCAATCCAAACTATCTACAGGAACTGATGGCTCAGGAACATGCAAAAATCGAAGAATATAATAAAACTTACAGCTTATTTCAGGCCGAAAACTATAACCAGGTTATTGACCGGGCTGAAAAAGCAATGAAAAATAACCCGGGACATGAATTGTATGCAAAATATGATTATCTATATACCATATCAGCGGGATTAAGAAAGGATACCCTAAGCTTTATTATGGATTTGCAAAAATTCAAAGAAAGATATCCATCCACTGATCTTGCTGAAAATGCAGAATTGATTATTAAATATTTACAAAACAAAGAACCCAGAATTATAGAGCTGCAAAAAAGAGAAGTAGCAAAACAATTGTTTTCAGAAACTTCTGATGAGGAACATTACTTTGTATACATTATTCCGTCGGAGGCCAGGATCAATCAATTGATCTTCAATATTCTAAACTTCAATCTTGATAATTTTGATGATCTCAGACTGGAGGTAAAAAAAGTAAATCTTGACAATAAAAACAATCTGTGTATGGTAAGCAAATTTAAAAATGGGGAAGAGTCAATGGTTTACCTGAAAAAGATCATTCTTGATGAAAATATATTTAAAGATGTTGAAGTTCAAAAGGCTACAGCCGTTGTTATTTCTGAAACGAATTATAAAGCTCTGACCGACTCTGATAAAGCTGAAAAATATATTCTTTTCTTTAAAGACAATTACGGTTACTAACCATTCCGGGGACAATACTGTAAATGCTCTTTTATTCTACTTAAATGGTTTTGTAGTAAAAAATCTAAAGTAACTTTAAGGTTTCATTCATATACCGGAAAAACAAAATCACTGTATGAAGAAGGTGCAAATATTATGGACAGATGATGAAATTGATCTTTTGAAGCCACATATCATATTTCTGAACGAAAAAGGATATTGTGTTACTACAGCAAGCAATGGTGCTGATGCTGTTGATTTGGTAAAAACAAAGGATTTTGATCTGATATTCCTGGATGAAAATATGCCCGGGATGAGTGGTCTGGAAACACTTAATATGATAAAAGAAAACAAACCGGGAATACCGGTGGTGATGATCACAAAGAGTGAAGAAGAAGACATTATGGATGCGGCCATTGGTTCAAAAATAGCCGATTATCTGATAAAACCCGTTAATCCAAAACAGATATTGCTTTCAATTAAAAAGAATATTGATAACAAAGCATTGATCAGATCAAAAACAAGCTCAGACTATCAGGTCGATTTTGGAAATATTGGAATGCTTATTTCTTCTGCAGCATCATTTAATGATTGGGTGGACATTTATAAAAAGTTAATCTATTGGGAGTTGGAACTTGAAAATTCTCAAAATAATAAGATGTACGATGTCTTTAGAATGCAGAAGGCTGAAGCAGATGTAGAATTCAGCAAATTTATCAGGAGAAATTATACTTCATGGTTAAAATCTGATTCAGATACTTCACCTTTGTTATCATCCAAAGTTTTCCAGGCTTTTGTATTCCCGGAAATGAAGCAGCATAAAAAGCTTGTTTTCATACTGATTGATAATTTGCGATTCGACCAATGGAGAATGATTCAACCCTTAATTAATGAATATTATCTTACCGAAGAAGAAATAACTTTTTGCAGTATACTTCCAACATCCACACAGTATGCGAGAAATGCAATTTTTTCAGGTTTGATGCCGGATGAATTGCAGAAAAAGTATCCTCAATACTGGAGAAATGATGACGATGAGGGCAATAAAAACGAGTTTGAAGAAATACTATTACAAAACCAGTTAAAACGTCACGGAAGTAATGTAAAACTTGCTTTTGAGAAAATTTTTAATAACCGAATGGGAGAGAAAATTCTGGAAAACCTTTCAAATATTCTTCAAAATGATTTAATCGTACTGGTTTACAATTTTGTTGATATGTTATCTCATGCAAATACTGATCTGGAAATGATTCGGGAACTTGCAGTAAATGACTCCGCCTACAGATCATTAACTTTATCCTGGTTTGGGCATTCGCACATTATGGAATTATTAAGAGAACTTTCAGAGAAAAATATTCGGGTAGTATTAACAACAGATCATGGAACAATTAGGGTGAACAAAGCAATCAAGGTTATTGGAGACAAGACAACATCCAAAAATCTGAGATACAAATTGGGCAAAAATCTTTCATACAATTCCAAAGAAGTATTTGAAATACAAAATCCGTCTGATGCAAAACTTCCAAAATCAACTGTGAGTTCAAAGTATATTTTTGCATTTAATAATGATTTCTTGGCTTATCCGAACAACTTCAATTATTATGTAAAATATTATACAAACACATATCAGCATGGAGGTATTTCAATGGAAGAAATGATATTGCCTTTCATAAAACTTAAATCAAAAGCATATTAAACAGATTGAGCAGTTGAAGTAACTGTTTTCAAGTGGCAATAATTGATTTAAAAATGAAAAATTACAGTTTCGTTTTTACTCTTGAAGATGTTGATAAGATAGCGAATGAATTTCTTTCCGTAACAGATGGGCTAAAACATTTTGCATTTTTTGGCACAATGGGTGCAGGCAAAACCACCCTGATTACTTCCATTTGTAAAATCCTTGGAAGTGACGATCTTATTAGCAGCCCTTCATTTGCAATTATCAATGAATATTCATCAGAAGCAGGAGAACCTATTTTTCACTTTGATTTCTATAGAATAAACAACCCTGTTGAATTGCTGGATATTGGTTTCAATGAATATTGTTCAGAAAATGCATACTGTTTTATTGAGTGGCCTGAAAAAGGCGAAAGCATAATTCCGGAGGATTTTATAAGGGTGGATATTCAGGTTTTATCGGATAAAAAAAGAATGTTGTCTTTTAAAATATAATCACTTGTTAAGTTTTTTATGTGTGTCAACTAAATAACTGCACTATATTTGGTAAATCGTTCAATTCATTAGTATCTATCTGTTTCAATAATTAAATTTCTACAATTATGGCCGATCAGAATTCAGATACATCCAGTAAACCTTTGATGTATACTGGATTAATGCCACAGGAGGAAATGCTTGAATTAGGTAAAAAGCAGAAAAAACTGGTCATTGGTATACCAAAAGAAGATCATAATTATGAAAAAAGAATATCGCTTACTCCTGAAGCTGTTGAAGTGCTTATTAATAATGGCCATGAGATATTGATTGAATCAGGAGCAGGTGACGGAGCAAATTACAGTGATAAAGATTACAGTGAGCACGGAGGTTTTATTGTTGATACACGCAGGCAGGCTCTGGGGACTGACATTGTTCTTAAAGTTGCTCCGTTTGATGATAAAGATATCGAGCTTCTAACAGGAAATCAGGTGGTTTTTTCGTCCCTTCATGTGAACAAACAAAGTCAGGATTATATTAAGAAATTGATGAATAAAAAGGTAACCTGTGTGGCTTATGAGTATATTCAAAATGAATTTGGCCGTTATCCGGTTCTTCAATCCATGAGTGCTATTGCTGGTAATGCTGCTATTATGATAGCAGCAGAACTTCTTTGTAATACATCAGGGGGGAAAGGGATCATACTTGGAGGAATTTCAGGAATTACTCCTACTGAAGTCGTAATAATAGGGGCTGGCACTGCTGCTGAATTTGCTGCCCGTGCAGCCATTGGAATGGGAGCTTTTGTCAAGGTATTTGACACCTCAGTTCAAAAACTTGAAGAACTTCAACGGAATATTGGCATACGTATGCATACTTCAATTTTTCATCCGCAAGTGCTTATGCGTACGTTAAAATCGGTAGATGTGCTTATTGGTGCTGTTACTTTGCGTGATTCCGGGCCAAGATTTTTTGTTACGGAAGATATGGTTAAGATCATGAAAAAAGGATCGGTTGTGATTGATTTAAGTGTTGACCAGGGAGGGTGTATTGAAACATCTGAATATCGCTCCTTGCAAGAGCCCGTTTACAAAAAACATGGTGTTATCCATTACAGCGTGCCCAATGTTCCTTCAAGGGTTGGCCGCACGGCCTCAATTGCTATCAGCAATATTATTTCACCTGTTATGCTCGATATGGGGAGTATAGGAGGTATTAAACCTTTAATAAAAGGGAAACCGGGACTCAGACAGGGAGTGTATATCTATAATGGCATTCTCACGAATGATTATATAGGCAACAGGTTTGACATTCCATCACAAGATATTGAATTGTTAATGGCTGCCTTTTAAAAAATTGCTCTTCCTTTGTCGCTGCTGTAATGTTTATACTACATTTGCATTTTCAATCAAATCCTGTAATACTATGAATGAGATTTTTTGGGGCATAATGCTGCTTGTTAATTTTTTTTTAGTCATTCTGGCATATAAGTTATTCGGAATCAGAGGACTTTTCATCTGGATACCTATAGCAACAATTGTTGCAAACATACAGGTAGTGCAAACCATTAAATTATTCGGTTTAACAGCAACACTGGGAAATATTGTATATGCAACCTCATTTCTTGTAACGGATATTCTAAGTGAATTGTATGGGAAAAAGGAAGCGAATAAGGCTGTCTGGATGGGATTTTTCAGTGTAATAGCAATGACCGTTCTGATGAATCTGGCCCTATTTTTTAAACCACTTGAAGGCGATGATTTTTCTTTATTAACGTACAAAAGCCTGGATACAATTTTTAGTTTAATGCCTCGTATTGTTCTTGCCAGTTTATTGGCATATCTTATTTCTCAACATCATGATGTCTGGGCGTATCATCTTTGGAAGAATAAATTTCCGGGAATTAAAAAGATCTGGTTAAGAAATAATTTAAGTACCATGATATCTCAATTGCTGGACAGTCTGATCTTTACATTTGTGGCATTCTATGGGACGTTTGAATTAAAAATTCTGGGAGAAATCTTTATTACAACTTATGTGCTTAAATGGATTGTGGCTCTCGCGGATACACCATTTATCTACTGGGCCATTAAGATCAAACCGCTGGTAAATAATGAGAAATAAAAAAGGCGTGCCTGGGAGGCACACCTTTTTTTACTAACCCTAACCACTTAACTTATTTAACCCAAATTCTTTTGGTAATGTTTGTATTGTCGTCAAACGAAATTTTAATCAAATACAAACCAGTGTTCAGCATGCTAATATCTATTTTAAGGTTATTTGACGGTTCCGGCTCATGATATAGTATCTTTTGCCCTACAACATTCAGTATTTCAACATGCGCAATTGTTTTTTCAGATTCAATTGAAATCGTTTCTTCAGTGGCAGGATTTGGGAAAATTATTACCTCCGGATCTTTTACTATATAATCAAATGGAGTATTTCCTTTTAATCCTGCAGTCCATAATCCAAGAAAAAAAGCAACGCTATTTTCTTTAATGATTTCATATAACAATATTCCTCAAAAAACATGCCATTTGTTAATTATCAATGCGCACAATATTTATTACACCGTATGAACAAATGAGTGATCAGTTTAAGTTGAAACCATTCTAATATTGGTAACTGCTTCTTTTGAATTCGAGATTATTTTGATAAATATGCCAACGGAAATTCCTTCCGATGAAATAACTGCATTCTGTTTTCTTTTTCAACGTATTCAAATTATTCCTATACACAATACTCCACTTATTATAAACATTAGACCCCCCAATCCTGTTTCAGATTTTTCATTTTTGTAATTAAAATGGATTGAAATGAGAAAAGTATTTACTGGTTTACTGATTGCCGTCGTTATGATCTCCCGGGCACAGGTATGTGAATTGGATACTTTCAACGGTCCGTCTTATTTTGACACCTATCATGAATACTATAACAATCAGGCGAAATGGTCGTGCTATAATGTGCACGATCCAACGGTTTACAAGGATGGGGACTGGTACTATATGTATAATACCGATGTTGGATTGGGATACGATCCGGGTACAGGTGCATTGAAGCGCCGATCGCAGGACCTGGTAAATTGGGATTTTTTAGGACAGGCTTTCGATGGCATACCGGAATCGGCCCGCGAATTCTTTTTGATCTATAATCCGGATTATACCGATAATGGAATATGGGCTCCTTTTTTAATGAAATACAAGGATGAATACCGGTTATATTATTCAGCGCCCGGTGGATTGGAAGGGGAAAACCTGGCTTTCATCGGTTGGGCAATCAGCAGTTCGGCTGACGGCCCCTGGGAGGACAAAGGAAAAATTGCTTCCTCTACGCCCGGTGATACTATTAATGCAATTGATCCTACAGTAATCATTGATAGTACAGCCGGCCGGCACTGGATGGCTTATGGTTCATACCAGAATGGATTGTATGTAGTAGAGCTTGATTCGACTACCGGTGGATTAAAAATCATAGGTGACAGGGGTGTACGTATTGCCGGGCGAAGCGGAGGCAGGCATCGTGCTATCGAAGGGCCGGAATTTAGTTATCGGAATGGCTGGTACTACCTGTTTGTTTCATACGATTGGCTGGAGGACTATTATAATGTAAGGGTCGGACGATCGCAAAATCCAAACGGTCCTTATCTGGATATTAACGGGGTGAATATGGCTGAATATTCAGACAATTGGCCGGTAATTCAGAAACCTTACCGCTTTAGCCATCATGAGGGATGGCAGGGAACCGGACATTGTTCGGTGTATAATGATGAAGGCAATTATTTTATGTTTAACCAGGCCAGGCCCAGTACCGATATTTATAATATGGTGCTTCATACGCGTAAAATATTCTGGATCGACGATTGGCCGGTTTTGTCCCCGGAAAGATATGCCGCCGTTCCGCAATGCTCAATTGTTGCCGATTCACTGGTTGGGCGATGGGAACACATGCACCTGGAATATACAGTTGGCATACTCCATTCCACTTCCACGATCATTGAATTAAAGGGTGACGGAACCATTAACGGAGATGTTTCATCAACCTGGGAATTGCAGGATAGTCTGCTGACCTTACGTTGGAATAACGGTGAAACCATTCAAAAAACCATTGTTACATGGGGTTGGGATTGGGAGAATCCCTGCCCAACGATTCTGTATACAGGTATGGATGATGAAGGACTGAATGTTTGGGGGAAAAAAATTAACCAGGAGGCTGTTGATACCTATACAAAACTGGTTTCAGGAGCTGCATACCAGATCAGGAGTCATTATAGCAATATGCTTATCGAAGTTCCGGATGGAGCCGATGAAGACGGCGTTACCATCAGACAGGGAAAAGAAAATGGAGAAAACTATCAATGTTGGAGAATTGCAGAAACAGACGATGGGTATTGGTACTTCTTTGCCGAACACAGTGATGCGTTTCGGGTAATTGAAGTACCCGATGGAAATCCCGATGCCACCTTTCTGAGACTAGGAACCTTTACCGGGGAAGACAAACAGAAATTTAAGATTCAATATAAAAATGACGGATACTTCAAAGTATTTACCAAAGTTAGCAATGATACCAAATGTTTTGATCTTTATGATTTCTCAATTGAAGAGGGAGGATTTATCAGCCAGTGGGCCGATTTGGACGGGGTTAACCAGGCCTGGAGATTCAAAAGAATTGATTCACTGGGAATAGATAATACGCTTGAAGTGCCACAAAATGTATTGCCTGATATTCGCATTTATCCGAATCCCTTTATTGATGAACTTCATATTGATCTGCAACAGGTCAACAGAATTCACCGCATAGAACTGATCGATGCACAAGGTCGTGTAGTAGCTGGTATAGAAGGAGATAAACTGCATGAAGAAATTATAAGTATTCCTGTTAGAGTCGAAGGCAACTTGTTCCTGCTGAAAATCTATAAACCGAATGGTTATCTTGTGAAGAAAGTGATAAGAATTAAACGGTTATAAAAACCGGCTTCTTCCCGGTTTCATTTCAGCTAATTCCCGCAGATCGCCCGGTTTGAAGTCCTTATTGAGTCTATTGTAGAAGAATTGTTGCGGGGGGAAACACAATTTTTAAAGGTAAAAATTACTTTTTAAAAAATTGCCCTTAAATTTGTAACTGTATTCACAGAGTTAATTAGTAACTTGAATTGATTACAGCTATTTTACAAAACTGAGGGTATGTATTCAGGGAGATCTGTCATAATCATAATACTTCTGCTTCTTTTTACGGCTATTCAGGGAGAAGCGCAATACGATGTTTCGGAACCTTTATACAGAATTACTTACCTTACCTCCGATGATGGACTCTCTCAAAACACGGTGGATTGTATATTGAAGGATAGTCGGGGATTCATGTGGTTTGGCACCTGGAACGGACTCAACCGTTACGACGGGTATTCTTTTAAGGTATATAAGCACGAGGGTAAAGCAAACGATGTATCAAATAATTTTATTTATTCAATTTGTGAGGACAGCACTGGTAATTTATGGATCGGAACACGCAACGGACTTAACCTGCTGGAGTTTAAGACAGATCGGTTTATCAGTTTTTTTAACGATAGCCTTGATCCGGCTAGTATTTCCGGCAACTGGATCAACACAGTGTCCTGCGATCCTGAAGGAACAATCTGGGTCGGCACCAATGGCAACGGATTAAACCGGATTGTGCCAGGAACTGTACGGGATAAGTATATTTTCAAGCATTTTAATGCTCACTCGGTTTCATCCTTCAGACTTCCCGGAAATACGATCAATAGCATCTATTACGACAGCAAAGACCGGTTTTGGGTTGGAACAGGAAACGGTCTGACACTGTATAGCAAGCTTCACGATACATCCTTTGTTTTTACTAATATACCCTATGATGACAATAGCCTGACCTCTGATGAAATTCGATGTGTTTATGAGGATCGCACAGGGACCATTTGGATTGGAACCATCTTTGGACTTAATCGTTGGATGGAGGGAACAAATCGTTTTGTCCGTTATTTTAATAGTATAGACGATCCATATAGTCTCTCCCATTCCAATATTAATCAAATAGCGGAGGATCCTGAAGGGAGATTATACATTGCAACCCTTGGTGGGCTTGATTATTATGATCGTGAAAGAGATGGATTTCACCATTTGCCGGTTTACGAACTGGAGAATTTGAGCCTGAATAATGAGTTTATTAATTCGTTGCTCTGCGATGAATCAGGACTTGTATGGGTTGGCACTGAAAAAGGCGGCATTAACCGGTTTAATATATACCAGAAACAATTTGGTTACTACTCGGCAGAATCAGGGAGAAAGCTAAAATTAAATCATAACACAGTAAATTCTATCCTGGAAGAGGATCATCTGTTATGGGTAGGAACTGCAGGAGGAGGATTAAACCTGATCAACAGGAAAACCGGGAAAGAAAAGTATTTTACTTTCAACCCCAGGGCAGACAATTCCCTGAGTAACGATTTTGTCACTTCTCTTTGCAGGGACAGGAATAATAACCTGTGGGTCGGAACATGGGGAGGCGGATTCTCAAAACTTATCTCCACGAATGGTGATGGAATATTCAGGCATTATCAGAATGATGCGGGTGACGAAAAAAGTCTGATAAACAATTTTGTATCGACAATTTATGAGGACGATGAAGGAAAAATCTGGATTGGGACCGAAGGAGGGCTCGATCTTTTTAATCCAAATGATAATCGTATTACCCATGTTTTAAATCAACCCGTTTCGGGTGATCAACTTTCCGAAGTGGGATGTATTCTGCGTGATCATCATGGCAATCTCTGGATTGGTACCCGCAATGGCCTATATTATATTTCGGATGAACATGTTGCCTTAATCAAAAAGTTCCCAAACAAAATTCCATTTATTTGTTTCAGAAGTGATCCGAATAATGCTGCCTCCCTGAATGAAAACTATGTTATTTCCCTGTATGAGGATAATAACAAAAACCTTTGGATCGGAACTTACGGAAATGGATTGAATAGGCTGGACTGGGATGGGATCAACCCAGGCGATATAAAATTTACACACTATACTCAAAAAGAGGGATTATGCAACAACGTAGTCTATGGCATACTGGAAGATAATCATTATAATCTGTGGTTAAGTACTGATTATGGATTGTCTCGATTTCATATAGAAAGCGAAGAATTTAGCAATTATTATGTAGCCGACGGACTGCAGAGCAATCAGTTTTACTGGAGTGCTGCAGCCCATGGAGCAAACGAAATCCTTTATTTCGGAGGGATGAAAGGCATCAACTATTTCAATCCGGAAAACATCGTAAACAACCAGAATCCACCAACTCCCATATTGATTGATTTCAAGATATTGAATAATGTGGTTGAGCCTGGAAAACCTTTCGGAAAACGGATCATTCTGGATAAATTGATCTCAGAAACGGAAGAGATCCATTTAAACTACCGGGAGAATACATTTTCTCTTGAATTTTCAGGCTTAAGTTATCATTTGCCCGAAAAGAACAGGTATGCCTATAAACTTGAGGGAGTTGATGAGGATTGGGTAAAAGTGAGTTCTTCGCGGCGATTTGCCAATTACACCAAGTTGCCCGGGGGAGAGTATATTTTCCGTTTAAAGGCTGCCAATAATGATGGACTTTGGAATGAGAATGCAGCTACCTTAAAGATTATTATTAAACCACCTTTCTGGAAAACCGGATGGTTCCGGATTTTAATCGTTGCTGTTATGATGCTGTTGATCGGCATATATCTCAGATTGCATACCCGTTCCCTGAAGTTGCAAAAACGAAAACTTGAGGAACTGGTAAGGGAACGCACGGCGCAAATTGAGGATCAGAAGGTGAGGTTAGAACAACAAAATACTGAGATCATGGAACAGCGTGACCGGCTGATTCAACTAAATAAAAAGGTGAAAGCGGTAAATCAGTTGAAACTTAAATTTTTTACCAATATATCCCACGAATTCAAGACCCCGCTGACTTTAATGCTGGGACCCCTGGAAAAATTACGGGGAAGATGGAAATCTGAGAACGACAGCATGAAACAGATTAATTTGATTACCCGGAACGCTGAACGCTTATTGCACCTGATCAATCAGCTCATGGATTTTCGTAAAATAGAAAAAGGGAAGATGAGTTTGCATGTACAGGAGGGTAACCTGGGAACTTTTATTAAAGGTATCCTGGAAGCTTTTAACGATTTGGTTATACAGAAAAATATTGATCTGGTTTTTGATTGTTCCATCAGTGATAAATTGGTTTGGTTCGATCATGAAAAGCTTGAAAATGTATTGTTTAATTTGCTTTCGAATGCATTCAAGTACACTCCTGAAAAAGGGACAATAAATGTCCGGGTGAAATTTATCAATCCTGTCAGGTCAGATGTTTCGCAAGGGGCGGATAAGAAAAAGGATGCCAATACGCACGTACACATTGAAATAGCTGATACCGGAGTGGGTATTAGTAAAGACAAATTGCCTAATATTTTTAAACGTTTCTACCAGGCAGAGCAAATAAACGACAGTACCATGGGAAGTGGTATTGGTCTCTCGTTAACCCGCGATTTGATCAAGGTGCATCGTGGTTCTATTGCTGTGGATAGTAAGCCCGGTGAGGGCACTACTTTTACAATACAAATGCCATGTTCCAGGGAGGCTTTTTCCGAGGAAGAAGTGACCCAGACCAACCTCGGTCAGTCAAATCTGAAAAGTCATGTGAATATGCTAAAACATATTCTTGAAAATCAGCTGAGTATAAATGAGGACTTACCCGTACTGAAGTTGGAACAATACGTAGGAAAACCGCTCCTGCTGGTGGTTGAAGATAACAGGGAATTACGAGAGTTTGTTGCTAGCAGGCTGAATCAACAATTTAACATTTTGATAGCTGAAAATGGAGAAATCGCCTTTGAACTGGCAGAAAAGCACAATCCCGATCTTGTAATATCGGATATCATGATGCCTGTGATGAATGGTTTGCAACTTTGCAGTATGCTCAAGGAAAAGATCGAGACCAGCCATATTCCGGTGATACTATTAACGGCAAAGGGTACTGTCGAGAATCAGATAGAAGGCTATAAGACCGGGGCCGATGAATATATTCCAAAGCCTTTCAATATGGAGCTGCTGGAAACCAGGGTGCAAAACCTGATTGATTCAAGAAAACGTCTCCGCAAAGCTTTTGCAAATCCTGACCAGGTAAGTTTGGAAGAAATCACAAAAAATCCCACCGACCAGAAATTTTTGCGCAAAGCGCTTCAACATATCGAAAAAAACCTGGATAATACGGAATTCAATGTAAACGATTTTGCTTCGGTAATGTGTATAAGCCGCAGTCTTTTGCATAAAAAGCTTACTGCCCTGACCGATCAGTCAGCAACCGACTTCATCAATACCATTCGTCTGAAAAAGGCGAGAGAACTCATATTATCCGGGTCCTATAATATTTCGGAAGTAGCCTATACCGTGGGCTATAACGATCCAAAATACTTTAGCCGCCTCTTTAAAAAACATTTCAATGTATCTCCTTCCGAATACATTAAGGAACTTCGGACCAAAGTCGGGTAGCAGGAATAAGGTATAGTTGTCTTTATATTCATGGTGCTGTTTTCTTTCAACACACCTATAATCAAACCTGTAAACAATAGTCCACTTATCTGAAACATATCTCCACCTGTTTTGGTGAGTCCTAACGTATTTTTGGTCTGGCATCTGATAATGCAGATGAATCTTAACCTATACTAATCTAATTCACTAACCTAATTTTTACAACATGAAAGGAGTCGTAATAAAATTGTGCGCTTTACTTTTTATCCTGACCTTAATAAGTCCGGAATTACTACACGCACAAAATACAGTTACCGGTAAGGTAACTGATTCTTCAAATGGCGAACCCTTAACGGGAGTCAATATTGTAATTAAAGGAACTACTCAAGGAACTGTTACCAATTTGGAAGGAGAATTTATCCTTGAGGTTGATGACCCAAATGCCGAATTGGTCTTTTCCTATGTAGGTTACCTTACCGAGACCTATTTGCTCAAAGGAACTACTAATGTTGAACTGGCTATGGTCCAGGACCTGCTTTCACTCGAGGAGCTGGTAGTGATTGGCTATGGTACCGCCAGGAAAAGCGATCTTACGGGTTCTGTAGCAGTGATCAACACCGAAAACTTTGAAAAGATCCAGGCGAGTGATGTTTCCAAATTGATCCAGGGACAGGCAGCCGGTGTATCAGTGACCGGTAGCGGGGAACCGGGAGCTGTTGCAAAGGTGAAAATTCGGGGAATCGGATCTTTTGGCAATACCGAACCTTTATACGTAGTTGACGGGGTACCCCTGGCCAATGCAACTACTGTTACTTTCGGCCATTTTGCAGGACAGTTTCCCCTGGGAGTGCCCTCAGGAGGTATCTCGGATTTAAATCCGGCTGATATTGAATCCGTACAAATTTTAAAGGATGCATCTGCTGCTGCAATATATGGATCCCGGGGAGCTAACGGGGTAGTTATTATTACCACCAAACGCGGGAAAGAAGGTAAAATGAAGGTTACTTACGATGGCAACTTTGGCATTCAAAACATCACTCATCGGATGGATGTATGCAATCGTGAGCAGTTCCAGGAAATGAACAATGTAGCGCGGGCAAACGACAGACAGTTCCCTGCTCCGGCCAATGATCCTGATGATCCTCTGTTCATCGATGATGTCGATACCGACTGGCAGGAGGAAGTATTTACCACAGGGCATATAACAGATCATAACCTATCGTTCCAGGGGGGAAACGAAAATTCAAGCTATTATGCCAGCCTGAACTATTTTGACCAGACCGGAACGATGGTTGGACCTGGTCCGCGCTATACAAGATATTCTGCAACTTTAAACCTGGACCAGGAAAAAGGACGATTTAAATTCGGGCAATCATTCTTCTATAGTTATTCCGATCAGATTCGTCTCACAAACTCGCAATGGGCGAACCCTATATATGAAACTATATCTGCCTTGCCAACGGTATCGGTTTACGATGACAACAATATCGGAGGCTATGGGGGAGGCATCGATGAGATACACGACCAGATTGCCGGTAATCAGGTTGCCTTTAACAATCTGAAGAATAATTTACTGAAACGTTATCGGTTCAAAGGAGTAATCTATGGTGACGTGGAAATTATCTCAGGATTAAACTATAAGATCAGTTTAAGCTACGACCGTTCCGACTGGCTCAACCACGAGTTTTACCCGGTTTTCGAAATTGGTTCCCGGCATGTAAATGCCATTGCCTTCCTGAATGAGTGGAGGGGAGAAAATCCGTACATGTTGATGGAACAAACGCTAACGTATAATAAGAATTTCGCAGGGAATGATATTACTGCTATGATAGGACATTCAGCACAATACGATTATTTACAGCAGAATTATGCTCATTCCGAAGGATATACCGAGCCTTACCTTGAAACCATTAACGCCGGACCCGATAACCAAGATGCATTGGGCAACCTGTTCGAACACCGTATGCTTTCCTATTTCGGGCGACTGGTTTATTCTTACAAAGATCGTTACCTTGCTACCATTAATTTGCGTCGTGACTATTCTTCTCGTTTTGGGCCGAACAACAAATATGGTAATTTCCCTTCCTTCTCAGCGGCATGGAAAATACATAATGAAAACTTCTTTAATGTTGATTTCATCAGCATGCTGAAGATCCGCGGAGGGTGGGGTAAAATCGGTTCCGATGCGATTCCCGATTACCTGTATGAAGCATTTATCAATAATGCTGTTACTTACGTGTTTAACGGGGAACTGCCCCAAGCTGGTATTCAGACCAATATTGTCGATCCTTCCATTAAATGGGAAGAAAGGATCACCAGCAATGGAGGTATCGACATGACCTTTTTAGCTAATAAGATTGAATTTACGGTGGAATACTATCATAACGAAGCCAATGATATTCTTTATGCGGTTCCTGTGCCATGGACAACTGGTACAGTTCTCAACCCGACTGTGAACTCGGCTTCCATGACAAACGAGGGATTTGAATTTGTAGTTGGTTACCGGAAATATGAAGGAGAATTTCACTGGAATATAAGTGCAAATCTTACGACCCTGAAGAATGAGGTTACCAAACTTGGGAAAGACGATGAACCTGTACTCAGATACATGAGCAGAACAGCTGTTGGCCATTCAATGGGTGAACTGTACGGATGGGATATGATCGGGATCTTCCAGACGGAGGAAGAGATAGATGCACATGCTACCCAACAAAATGCACAACCGGGGGATGTTAAGTTTCGTGATGTAAATGAAGACGGTATTATTAACGACGATGACCGTATTTATATGGGAAATGCTTTCCCCACCCTGACAGGAGGGCTGAACTTCAGTTGCGACTACAAGGGGTTCGATTTTTCTTTATTTCTGTATGGAGTTTATGGAAACAAGATCTATAACGGACCAACCAATATACTCAACGAAATGAAGTATGGAAATTATTCCATTGAATCCTATGAGAACTATTGGCGGGGAGAAGGAACTACGAATGAATATCCGCGTCCTACGGTATTGGACCGGAACCAGAACAATCGTATGTCACAACGGAAAATAGAGGATGGTGCCTACCTGCGCATTCAAAGTGTGCAACTGGGGTACACCTTTCCTAAGAATATTATCGATAAAATTCCGGGTGTAGAAACTTTACGGGTTTATATAGGGGCACAAAACCTGTACACATTTACAAAGTATACGGGTTTCGATCCTGATATTAATAACGACGGACTATTTCTTCGTGGTGAGGATTGGGGTTCTTATCCTGCACCCAGAACCTTAAATGCCGGAGTAAAAATTGTCTTATAAACAACTATTAAAACAGACTATTATGAAAATTACAAATAAGCTGCTTATACTGTTGGGATTTATGGTAATAGGGAATTCCTGTACCGAGAAATTTGTTGAATTGACCAATCCCAATGCGCATACCGCAGAATCGTTTTTTACAAGCGAAGACAATGCTATAAAGGGAATTAATTCAGTATATATGACCCTTTTTTACGATGGTCTTTATATGCGTCTCTATCCCTGGATAATGGATGTTCGTGCCGATGATATGCGCAACACTTCGCCCTGGTGGACTACCGACCTTTCCAACTATGTAACTTCTCCTGAAAATCCGTGTTACTTTATTCCCTGGGCGACTCAATACAAAGGGGTATTTTGGGCTAACCAGATATTGGAATATGTGCCTGGTATTGACATGGATGCCGCATTGAAGGCAAGGATCATTGGAGAAGCAAAATTTCTGAGAGGATTGTTTTATTATCACCTGGTAATTTTATATCGGAATGTACCTTTGATAACCAGCCTTCCTGCAAATTCGGATGAATTTTTTCCTTCGCAGGCTGCTCCTGAAGAGACCTGGGCTCAGGTAATTTCCGACTTTGCCGATGCTATGGAAGCATTACCGGTCAAGGAAAACTATGCTGCTGAGGATTTAGGAAGAGCCACCAAAGGTGCTGCAGCCGGCTACCTGGCAAAATCATTAATGATCACTCAACACTGGAATGAGGCAGAGCCTGTTCTTAAGGGGATTGTTGATGGGGATTACGGTTCATACAGCCTTGTTGAGAATTATCGGGACAATTTCACGGAAGCAAACGAGAACAACAGTGAATCGCTGTTTGAGGTACAATTTACGCGTTCGAATGCTCAGGGTGACCCCTTGGGAGGTACCTACCTCGGCTGGGACGGAGATCCTCAGCTCGATTGGAGCAAAACCTCGGGCAAGGCCAGGACATATGCCCCGCTGGGTTATGGCTGGGGGGATATTACACCCACCGATTGGATCTATAATGAGTTTATGGAGGAAACAACCGTAAACGACAGTATTGACCCGCGGGCCAAAGCAAGTATGTTTTTCGATTATCCGGGATGCCTGGTTTATGGAACGCCTTTTAATGAATTAGCACTTCCAAATTTTGTACATGTACGCAAATACCTGAATGATGAGACCGAAGTTGACGAAACAGAATGGCGATCAGGAATAAACGAAAGGATCTTGCGCTATGCTGACATTCTTTTGCTTTATGCTGAATGTCTGAATGAATTGAACAGGACCGATGAAGCCTATCCTTATATACAGGAAGTGCGTGACAGAGCTGAATTACGTGATCTGGCTGTTGTCCGGCCCGGCATGACACAGGAAGAGATGCGTAATCAACTCGACCATGAAAGGGCAGTGGAATTGTGTTTCGAAGCCCACCGCTATGTTGATCTTGTACGCTGGGGGTATTTTGACGATCCGGCAAAAGTGCAGATGTTGATCGAACGGGATGAAGAATATGAGGACTGGACACCAGGACGTGAATACCTGGCTATTCCTCCAACTGAATTGGATGTAAATCCAAACTTAAATCAGAACCCGGGTTGGGAATAATGAATAAATGATACTTGAACCAGGGTCATGAATAGTATGAACATGACCCTGGTTTTGAAAAACTTTAACAGCAGAATGAAACAGTTGATCTGTATGCTGATTGCTATAGGTATATTTCTTATATATGCATGTGAAGGAGACGGACCGGAAGAAGAAATTATTCCGGAAACCTACGATCCGGGTTACGATGATGATTATACCTCGATAGCAGGTATTGAAAATTCCGGACTTTGGGGGCCCTATAATTTGCACGATCCTTCTATTATGAAGTTTGAAAATGAATATCACATCTTTTCAACCGATGTGATGTATGGTGGGACTGCCCGTGCAGGGATCATGCGACGAAAATCCAGCGATCTGGTCCAGTGGTTTTTTAAGGGATGGGTATTTGATGAAATACCTGATGCAGCTTTGGCGCATATCACCAGCCAGGGTGAGACAGCCGAAAATATTTGGGCACCCTATGCTTTTATGGTCGGGGATCAGATCCGGCTGTACTATTCGGTTTCGGTATTCGGGAAAAATATTTCAGCCATAGGCCTTGCTACCGGCGATTCACCTTATGGCCCCTGGGAGGACCAGGGAATTGTGATTTCAACTACACAAAGCAGTACTGTAAATGCCATCGATCCTGCTGTAATTGTTGATGAAAGCAACGGAAAACAATGGATGACCTACGGATCATACTGGTCGGGGATTTATATCGTGGAGTTGGATCCTGCAACCGGAAAGAGGTTGGATCCAGGCGACATGGGGCACAGGATTGCTGCCCGTGAATATTCGGGAGCTTCGATCGAAGGACCCGAGATCCTTTACCATCCCGGCCTGCATAAGTACTATTTATTTGTTTCCTATGGCTGGCTGGAAGATTCGTACAATGTTCGTGTGGGGCGCAGCGATAATCCGGAGGGACCCTATTACGATTATTTCGGTAACGATATGGCCGCTTTGGGTGAGAATTACCCGATAATAACAGCACAGTATAGGTTCAACAATCACCCCGGCTGGCAGGGTTTTGGTCATTGCGGGATCATTCGGGATGCTGATAACTATTATTATGTAAGCCAGGCAAGGTTATCATCCAACATCTACCTGATGGACCTGCATGTTCGCCGTATGCTCTGGACAGAGGATGGATGGCCGGTAATAACCCCTGAGCGTTATGTGAATGTTCCACAATCAGGAAAAACTTCCAGCGATCTGGAAGGAAACTGGGAATATATCTATTTCGAAAAAACCGAATCACGGAATTTTTCAACCTCCATCGAGCTAATGGAAGACGGATCGATTTCCGGTCTGGATAATTCTACCTGGAGTTTTGCTGACGATATTCTTAGCTTAAGTATTGTTGACGGAACTACTATGTTCGATGCCTATGTCTCCGATGAATGGGACTGGGAAAATGATACCCTCACCATTTGCTTCAGCGGTCTTTCAGATGAGGGGCGAACCGCCTGGGGAAAGAAAATGAATGCAAAAGTGAATTAATGAATATGCATAAAAATTATGGACATACAACAAGCTCTCAATACAACCCGGAAATTATTATCAGGGTTGGTCATAATGCTTATACAAACGAATGATTACAAATTAAAATAACCTAATAATAATTCACTAAAACGTATGATTATGAAACGAAATTTACTATTAACAATTACTTTGCTTGCCTTTCTTACGGGAAGTGTTATAGCACAGGTAGCGCATTTTCCTTTCGATGAAGATGCTATGGATGTTTTGTCAGAAATAAACTCGACAGCAGAAGCAACAGGAGTGAGTTTTGTAGCCGATAATGCACGGGGTGATGTTATGGAACTCGACGGTACAAATGGCTTCATTACGTATCCCGGGAATGATGTGTATAACTACGATGCAATTACCTATAACCTTTGGTTCCGTTGGACAACTTCGGTAGCTAACCAGTGGTGGGTACGTATTTTTGATTTTGGAATTCCTTTCGATCTGGATCCTCATCCCGGGAACCACGACGTGGTATTTCTGACAACCTATCAGGACGGACTGCTCAAGTGGCATATTCATTCGGTTGACTGGACCGATGGGATGGATACCATACTTATTTCAAAGGAACCAATTGTATTGGATGAATGGTACATGCTTACCTGTACACACGATGCTGATTCGGCCAGGTTATACCTGAATGGTGAGATTCAGGATTCCAGAAGCGTTAATGGTGTTAAACCAAGTGATCTTGAATTCACCAACATGTATCTTGGCAGGAGCAATTGGGCTGATCCACTTTTCCAGGGTAAATTTGATGAATTTACGATCTATGATGAAGTATTGTCCCAGGAAGCTATCACCGATCTGTATGTATTTCCTGAGCTTCCTTCTTCAACAAACAGTTTGATCATTGAAGGAATTGATATCTATGCGTACGGAAGCAACCTGGTAGTCAGGCTCGATAATGCATTACCAAATGCCGCACTTTCTGTATATAACCTGATGGGGGTTGAGGTAATGCATGAAACCGACATAGGAACTAATCTTGAGATCAGCAGTCTTAACACCGGAATTTACATTGTTCGGGTAGTGAATGGTGCGAAAGCAACAACTGCAAAAGTATTTATCCGATAATTACCGGATCTTGTCTATTGAGTTTAAATGGTTGGTTAGTTATACTAAGGTTTAGTGATTGCAAGACAGGGAGCAGGGAGGATGATCCCTCCCTGCTTACTAAAACTAAAACATAAGTGCCTGAATGGATAAGTGTATGAGATTTGAAATAAAAAAAAATGCGCAGGTGTTTTTCCTGGTTCCGTTCCTGGTATTTGCCCTGATTGATGCAAATGCCCAATCGATGTATGTGCACGATCCGGTTATTATCAGAGAAGGAGAGAAGTACCATTTATACTGTACGTTTCAGGGTATAGCCAGCTTTGAATCCAGTGATCTTTCTCAGTGGAAGTATACGGGCCCGGTCTTTAAGAAAATACCCCAATGGACTTATGAGGCGGTTCCTGATTTTAAAGGACATATCTGGGCTCCGGATATTGTCTATCATAATGGCTTATACTACATCTACTATTCAATTTCCTCTTTTGAAAAAAACACATCCTGTATTGGGGTTGCAACAAATATTACTCTTGATACGGCAGATGCCGATTATCACTGGGAGGATCATGGTATTGTTGTTCAATCGGTACCAGGCAGGGATCTGTGGAATGCCATTGATCCCAACATTGCTTTTGATAAGAATGGAAATGTCTGGATGAGTTTTGGTTCATTCTGGCAGGGACTTAAATTGGTCAAACTTGACTCTACCCTCCTGCGAATTGAAAACCCTGAACAGTGGTATACGATTGCAAAACGAAACCGCAGTTACGATATTCCGGATCATAAACCAGGTGATGGTGCCATTGAAGCTCCATTCATTTTTAAAAAACATGGGTATTACTACCTCTTTGTTTCTTTCGATTTTTGTTGCAGGGGAGTGGAAAGTAATTACAAGATCATGGTGGGGCGATCCGAAGAAATTACCGGCCCCTATCTCGATAAAGAAGGAAAAGACATGTTTGTCGGTGGAGGATCGCTGGTATTGACAGGCGATGAAAAATTTTCCGGAGTAGGTCATAATTCAGCCTATACTTTTGATGGAACCGACTACCTCATTTGTCATGCCTATGATGTCGAAGATGATGGCAGGCCGGTATTACTCATTATGAAAATGGAATGGGATGAGGATCTGTGGCCGCTTGTTAAAAAAGAATCTAAACTGAATTGTAGCATTATAAAATAAAATATGAACCAATTACCTGAGAAACTATGTTGAAAAGAAATCAAATATGCCAAAACACCTGGGTAATTACCCTGCTTATATTAACATCTTTTCCTTTAATGGCGCAGGATGCCAGGATCAAAATAGATATCGACCGAACTATTGGGGAGGTCAATGAATTGATTTACGGAAACTTTGTAGAACATCTTGGGCGTTGTGTATATGGAGGAATATATGATAAAGGCTCACCACTTTCAAATGAAAAAGGATTCCGGACCGATGTACTGGAAGCAGTTAAAGGACTTAATGTGTCCATTATACGGTATCCGGGAGGGAACTTTGTATCCAATTATCACTGGCTCGATGGTGTGGGTCCTGAGCGAATTCCCCGTATGGAACTGGCCTGGGCGCGGCTGGAAACCAACGAATTCGGGACCAATGAATTTATTGAGTATGCAAAAGCTATAAATACCGAACCCTATTTTGCAGTAAACCTGGGAACAGGTACCATCGAGGAAGCCCGGAGATGGGTGGAATACTGCAATGTGAACGAAGGGCCGTATTATGCGGAATTACGCAAACAACACGGTTACCCCGAACCTTATAATATTAAATACTGGAGCCTGGGTAACGAGATGGACGGTTTTTGGCAAATGGGTCATCTCAATGCCGAAGATTACAGTAAAAAAGCGCGTGAAACCGCTAAACTGATGAAGTTAACATCGCCAGACATTAAACTGATCGCTGCCGGATCATCCAACTACCGTCCCAATGCAGATCCCAATGAATGGAATGCAACCATTCTTCATGAATTACGTGATGTGGTGGATTATATTGCATTACATATGTATGTTGGTAATCCGGATGATAATTATTATAATTTTCTCTCAACACCTCTTGTGCTTGAGCAGCGAACGCAAATAGTTAAAGGGATGATCCTGCGCGAAATGGATATTGCAGACCGTGGCGACAGTGATCCGATTTACATTGCATGGGATGAATACAACGTGTGGTATCGGGCTCGTACAGATAATACTATGCAGGGTACAAGGGCACTGGAAGAACATTATAACCTGGAAGATGCCCTTGTGATCGCCGGGTTCCTGAATGTCTTTGTGCGGAATGCCGATATTGTGAAAATGGCCAATATGGCCCAGCTGGTGAACGTGATCGGTCCTATTTTTACCAGCGAAGAGGGGATGTTTAAACAGACCATTTATTATCCGCTGGCACTTTTTGCTAATAAAGTTTCCGGTACTTCACTCGATGTTTTTGTGGATTGTGATACGTACGATACGGAAGAATTTTTTATTGGTCTTGGAGAAAGTACAACAAGACAGACCAATGTTCCCTACCTCGATGTTTCAGCAACCTATGAAGACGATGAGGTTACCATCTGTGTAATCAATCGTCATAAAGACCAGGCGATTCACACCGATATCATTTCGCAGACCGGAAGCTTTGCAGGTGAATTTGAGGCATATGAGGTTAATGGGCCTGATATTAAATCAGTGAACGATTTTGATAAAACCACCGTTAAAACCATAACGAAACACGGAGTCAAGGTTAAGGGAGAGAGCTTTGATTATACTTTCCCTCATCATTCTTTTACACTCTTAAAGGGGAAAATAAAACGTAATTGAGGTTTAAGTCGGATTAATTCAGGGAATTTTAAACCGGGTTTGTCTAATCGTATGAACCCGGTTTTTTTACGGAATGAATCCTTCCGGCTTGCCTGCATATCATGAAGGCAGGGCAGCAATGAATAAAACGGAAGAATATTCCTGAAATAAGGAGAACTGCTTTTATATTAAGAAATACTTTAATAAATTTAATATATGAGCCAACTGAATATTACACAATGAAAAAATTACCACCCGTCTTATTATTATCCCTATTCCTTTTTTTTAATACGGATAGTATTTGCCAGAACTATACGGATATTGTGAATGCGAGGTATTACTACATTCCACCGGTAGCGTTGAAGGATAGCAGCAAACACAATAATATACGCGAATTAAGGTTTGAGACTACTCTTCCAATTGAACTGAACAATGGCAATATCATTGGTTTTAAACCAAGATATAGCAGCTATACGTTAAATACAAATATAAATGAACTAAAGGATTTACGATTGCATACGGTAAAGCTTCCGTTTTTTATTTACTGGAAATTTGCGAATTCGCGATGGTCAATTTATGCTGATATATCACCAAAACTGAATTCTGATTTCAGAAATTTATCCGGGCGTCATTTTCAGATAGGAGGCATGGTTATTACGTATTTTGAAAAAAAGGAGAATTTTGCATGGCAATTGGGTATTGTCTATAACCAGGATACCTACGGTCCGTTTTTTATGCCTTTATTAGGGCTTTATGTGATGAATGAGAAGAATTATTTTGAAGCTCTTTTGCCGGCTTACGTGATCTATGAACGAAAATTGAGTCCAAAATTTTATGCCGGCTTAGAACTGGAATTGCGCGGAGAAACATTTCGGCTGGGAGATTCACAATACCAAAACTCTTTCATTAGTCAGTTAGGAGAAAACAAATTGACCTTTCTCACAGAACCCAAATTATTTGTCGATTATTATCTGACAAAGCATTTGACAGTATTTGTAAAACCAGGGCTGCGGCTCTTTCAAAAATTCGAACATTATACTGAAGATGACAAGAGAGTTGATGACTCGGAATATATTCAGGGTACTCTGAAAAATAGTTTTTATTTGGAAATTGGTATGGCTTTTCGGTTTAGGTATGATGAGGAATGAGAAGATGAGAAGGTGAGAAGACGGGAAGATGAGATTTATAATTATCGGTTTTTATTCAATGTCAAATGTCCAATAACGAATATCCAATGTTGAAGTATAGTCACAGATTTCATTGGAAATTGGATATTGGGTGTTGGTGATTGGATATTGAGTTTTGAGTTGTTTAACTGTGTAACTGTTGAATCGTGTAATCGTTTCTTGTTAAGAAGTATAGTGGTTTAGTTGTTGAGGAATTGATAGAGTGGAACTTGAAACTTGAGACTAGCGACTTGAAACTTGCGACTGACTTTACAGCATTCCCAGTTCAAGCAAAGCTTCTTCCGACATCATGGTCTGATCCCAAGGAGGGTCAAATACCAGGTTGACATTGCATTCATTTATTTCATCAAGAAATTCAATTCTGTTTTTTACTTCTGCAAGGATCTGATCTGCTATCGGGCAATTTGGTGCAGTAAGAGTCATCACGATTTCAACAGTATTATTTTCTTTGATGTTGATCTCATAAACTAATCCCAGGTCATAAATATTAACAGGGATTTCAGGGTCATAAATAGTCTTCAGTACTTTGACAATACCAGTTTCTAACTGCAATAAAGTGTTATGATTCTTTTTTCCTGCCATTGGTCATTCATTCATTTTTTCCTTAGCATGGTAAGCCATTGCGTAAAGTTTCATCTGTTTGATCATCGATAACAAACCGTTTGCACGGGTTGGTGAAAGGTTTTGCTGCAATCCGATCTTGTCAATAAATTCCAGATCAGTTTTCATAATTTCTTCAGGAGTCCTGTTTGAGAGTACTCTGATAAGTAAAGCAATAATTCCCTTTGTAATAATGGCGTCACTATCTGCTGTGAAAATTATTTTGCCATCGGAATATTCTGCATTCAACCATACTTTCGACTGACATCCTCTGATCAGATAATCGTTATTTTTCAATTTTCCATCTATTGGAGGCAGGTCATTTGAAATTTCGATCAGATGGTTGTACCTGTCCATCCAGTCATCAAAGGCATTAAATTCTTCAACAATTTCGTTTTGTACTTCTTGAATTGATAAAACCATTTCTTTTAAAACAACAGGATAAATAATAATGTTCGAAGATCAGGCAAACATAGTTTTCACCTGTTCGATTGCTTTGCAAAGGTAGTCAATCTCTTCTTTAGTATTGTATAGTGAAATGGAAGCCCGGAGAGTACCATCAATATGAAAATGCTGCATAACAGGTTGTGCACAATGGCTGCCAATTCTAACTGCGACTCCCATTTTATCAAAGATCATTCCTGAATCAAGCATGTGAACTCCGTTGATCAGGAATGAAAGGATTGAAGCTTTGTGAGGGGAACGGCCGTATATTGTCACGCCACCTAAATCATCTATTGTTTTTGTGGCATATTCCAAAAGTTCAGCTTCGTAAGCTGCAATTTTTTTCAATCCAATTCCGGAAATATATTCCAAAGCAGCAGCCATTCCAATGGCTCCGATATAATTGGTAGTACCTGCTTCAAATTTAAATGGCAGTTCGTTGTATGTTGTTTTCTCAAATGTTACAATGTCAACCATATCTCCACCTCCCTGGTATGGAGGCAATTTATCGAGCCATTTTTCTTTTCCGTAAAATACGCCAATGCCTGTAGGTCCATAAATTTTATGTCCTGAGAATACAAGAAAATCGCAATCCAGTTGGCGAACATCAATTTTAATATGTTGAACTGACTGGGCAGCATCAATCATGACAGGTACATTCATGTCATGTGCAATCTGAATCATTTCTTTTATTGGATTAATGCTTCCCAGGGTATTGGAAATATAGATTAATGATACAATTTTTGTTTTGTCAGTAAATAATTTTTTGTAATGCTCGATATCAAGAATTCCGTCATCATGAAATGGTATGACTTTCAATTTTGCATTTTTTCTTTCACAGAGCATTTGCCAGGGAACAATATTTGCGTGATGCTCCATTTCAGTAATAAGAATTTCGTCATCTTTCTGTATGAATTGTTCACCAAAGGAAAAAGCAAGAAGGTTGATAGATCCTGTTGAACCGCTGGTAAAAATAATTTCTTCTTTTTTAGAGGCATTGATGAACTTGCAGACTGTTTCACGGGCATTTTCATAAGCATTTGTTGTCTGATCGCTCAGAAAATGAACACCGCGGTGTATATTGCTGTTTAACTTAGAATGATATCGGTTTACAACTTCAATGACCTGAATTGGTTTCTGGGTAGTCGCGGCATTATCGAGATAAATAAGAGGCTTATTGTACACTTTTTGTTCCAGGACGGGAAAATCTGCTCGTATCTTTTTTACATCATACTCATTCATAATGCTCAAATTTATTCCAGCAAAATTAATTTGCATGGTGTGAGAATAAAATGATATTTGTAGTATTTGTTTTTTTAAGGATTTTTAAAGGATTAAAGCAAATGTAACAATGAATTTAATTGAGCTGTACATTGCAGTTTTCACACCTTGAAAGTTCTCCTTTGAGTCTTTTATTCACCATATCATTCATCCGGTCTTTCAGAGGATCCAGATTGATTTTGTCTATTACTTCATTGGCAAATGCAAACATCAGAAGGTGCCTGGCCTGTTCATTGCTGATGCCTCTTGAACGCAGATAAAACAAAGCACTTTCATCGATTTGCCCAACAGTGGCTCCATGACTGCATTTTACATCATCATTATAAATTTCCAATTGCGGTTTGGTGTTCATTTTGGCTTTTTTTGACAGCAATATGTTATTGTTACGCTGATATGCCATGGTTTTTACTGCATATTTGTCAACAAGAATTTTACCGTTAAATGCACCTGTTGCTTCACCGTCAAGGATTCCTTTAAATAGTTGATCGCTTTTACAATGAGGTTTCAGATGATGTATATGAACATAGTTTGCCACATGCTGCTTGTCTTCACAGAAGAATAAACCATGGGTGTAATTCTCGGCACCTTCTCCGGCAAGTTTTGCAAAATAATTGTTGCGTATCAGACCTCCATGTAAGGAAATTGTGTTTGATGATAATTTGCTGTTTGATTCCTGCCGGATAAAAGTATTTGATATCTGCGATGATATGCTGTTCTCATTTTGCATTCTCACATAATCAAACTTTGAATGTTTACCGATATAGATTTCGGTTAAAGAATTTGTTATAAAACTGGCTTTGCACAAAGTATGATCACAAACTAAAACTGAGGCTGCAGAGCCCTCTTCAACTACAAACAGGTTTCTTCTGGTAATACGCAGATTTTTGAAGGAAAATCCCAAATTGATTATTTGAATAGGTTTATCAAGATGAGTATTTTTTGGAATATAGATGAAAACTCCATCCTGGGCAAATAATGTGTTTAATGCTGCCAGACTGTCAAAAGAAGTATCGGCATATTGAGCATAATGTTTGTTGATTATTTCGGGATATTTTAATGAGGCGTCAGCCAGACTACCTATAATCACTCCTTCGGGCAGATCTGTCGTATTATTTTTCCTGTAAAAAAAGCCATTCAGTACAAGCACAATGTGTGTGTTCAGTTCGGGAATATCACATCGGAACAATTCTTCAAGGTTGACAGAAAAACTTGCCGGGGCTATTTCATAAGAATAATCTCCCTTTAAATAAGCCATTAAATCAGTATAGCGATAATCTTCATTTTTCCTGGAAGGGATTCCCAGCTTCTGAAAATCACCAAATGCCTGTGTTCTGTGTTTGTTTATCAAATGACTGGTGCTTTTGGCTATCTTTTTAGCATTCCTGGTATATATCTCAGTCAATTCTTTCTGCAATTCAAATGTTGTCATAGGTTTATAATTATTCTTTCAGCCAGTCGTATCCTTTTTCTTCCAGTTCAAGAGCGAGGTCCTTACCGCTTGATTTCACAATGTTTCCTTTATACATTACATGTACAAAATCGGGGACGATATATTCAAGTAATCTCTGGTAGTGAGTGATAATTATGGTAGCGTTGTCTTTGTTCCTTAGTTTATTAACTCCCTTTGCAACGATCCGCAATGCATCAATATCAAGGCCTGAATCGGTTTCATCCAGAATCGCAAGTTTTGGTTCCAGTATAGCCATTTGAAAAATTTCATTTTTTTTCTTTTCGCCACCTGAAAATCCCTCATTTACTGAGCGATTGGTCAGGCTGGAAGTAATTTCCACGATCTCTTTTTTCTCTCTCATTAACTTCAGAAAATCGGAAGCAGAGACAGGTTCCAGATTTTTAAACTTTCGTTGTTCATTCAATGCAGTTTTCATGAAATTAACCATTGATACACCAGGTATTTCAACCGGATATTGAAAACCCAGAAATATTCCTTTTCGGGCTCTGTCTTCCGGAGGAAGCTCTGTGAGATTCTCTCCAAGGTAATGTATACTGCCTTTTGTAACCTCAAAAGTGTTGCTTCCTGCCAGAACCGATGCCAGGGTGCTTTTCCCTGACCCGTTGGGACCCATAATGGCATGAACTTCTCCAACATGAACTTCTAAGTTTATACCTTTTAAAATTTCTTTTCCTTCTACTGAGGCATGTAAATTCTTTATTTCCAACATTTTTTTGCGATTTCAAGTTAAAGTAATTAACCAACACTGCCTTCCAGGCTGATCTCAAGTAATTTCCTTGCTTCAACAGCAAATTCCATCGGTAGTTTATTCAATACTTCTTTAGCATATCCATTAATAATCAGACCAATAGCATTTTCCGTGTCTATACCTCTCTGGTTGCAGTAAAATATTTGATCTTCGCCGATTTTTGAAGTTGTAGCTTCGTGTTCAATTATTGCTGATTCATTATCGATTTCCAGGTATGGGAATGTATGGGCCCCGCACTGGTCACCAAGCAGTAGTGAATCGCATTGAGTATAATTTCTGACATTGTCTGCAGTTTTTAAAACTTTGACCAGTCCGCGGTAACTATTCTGACTTTTACCTGCCGATATGCCTTTGGATATAATTGTACTGCGTGAATTTTTACCAATGTGTAACATTTTAGTGCCTGTATCAGCTTGTTGATGGTTGTTGGTCACTGCAACAGAATAAAATTCTCCCACTGAATTATCGCCTTTAAGAATACAGCTTGGGTATTTCCAGGTGATGGCCGATCCTGTTTCAACTTGTGTCCATGAGATTTTAGAGTTATTGCCTTTACAAATACCCCGCTTTGTCACAAAATTATATATTCCCCCCTTACCTTCTTTATCACCAGGATACCAGTTTTGTACGGTACTGTATTTTACTTCAGCACTTTCGTGGGTTACAATTTCAACTATGGCAGCGTGTAGCTGGTTTTCGTCTCTTTTGGGAGCCGTACAACCTTCAAGGTAGCTAACATAACTCTCATCATCGGCAATGATTAATGTTCTTTCAAACTGACCGGTATTGAATGCATTGATACGAAAATAAGTGGACAGCTCCATGGGACATCTGACACCTTTTGGAATATAGCAGAAGGATCCGTCGCTGAATACTGCTGAATTCAAGGCTGCAAAATAATTATCGGTATAGGGAACAACTGATCCCATATATTTTTTAACCAAATCAGGATGTTCTTTCACTGCATCACTAAATGAACAAAAAATTATTCCCAGTTCAGCAAGAGTTTCACGAAAAGTAGTCTTTACAGAAGTGCTATCCATAACAGCATCTACTGCTACTCCGGTAAGATGTTTCTGCTCCCCAAGTGGAATTCCCAGTTTTTCAAAAGTAGCCAGCAATTCCGGATCGACTTCATCCAGATTTTGGTATTTGGTAATACTTTTTGGAGCTGCATAGTATATTATGTCCTGGTAATTTATTTCAGGCAATTGTAAATGCGCCCATGTGGGCATTTTCATTGTTTTCCAGTGACGATAAGCTTTCAATCGAAATTCAAGCATAAATTTTGGTTCTTTCTTTTTCTCAGAGATCATCCGAATGATCTCTTCATTCAATCCCTTGGGAAGGCTATCAATTTCAATATCAGTATAAAAACCATACTTGTATTCATTCGAAGTTACCTGATCAAGTATTTTACCCTGTTCCAGATTCATTTCAGCTACGATTCAATAATCAAAAATAACACTATTTAGAAATAGTCTAAATAAGAACAAAGATACAAAAACTAAACGAATTAATATATTTGTAAGGCTTTTGAATTACTAAATCTTACCAGAAAATGGGGGAAAAAAAAGAAAACATGGATTTGGACCAAATAGGTGAATTTGGGTTGATCCGGCTACTTACAGAAAACATCAAACTTAAAAACAAATCCTCCTTACTGGGTGTTGGAGATGATGCTGCTATACTGGATATGAAAGGCAAAAAAACAGTGGTGACAACAGATTTGCTTACTGAAGGGATTCATTTTAACCTGGTATATACTCCGTTAAAGCATCTTGGTTATAAGGCCGTTGTTGTTAATCTCTCTGATATCTATGCAATGAATGCAGTCCCAACACAGATTCTGATCTCCTTAGCTCTTTCTTCCAAATTTTCAACTGAGATGATTCAGGAACTCTACGAAGGAATTCAGATGGCATGTTCTATGTATCACGTGGACCTGGTAGGCGGAGATACCAGCAGTTCAATGACAGGATTAAACATTAGCATTACAGCCATTGGTGTAGCTTCAGAAGATAAACTTGTTTACCGTTCAGGTGCCGGATCGAAAGAGCTTATTTGTGTTACCGGTGATCTTGGAGCAGCCTATATGGGACTTCAAATACTGGAACGGGAAAAGTGCATATATAACCAGAATTCAACGTCGCAGCCTGATTTATCCGGGTATGAATATATTTTGGAAAGACAATTAAAACCTGAAGTACGAGCTAACATTATTACTGCTTTGGATAAAAATGATATCAAACCCACATCAATGATTGATATTTCGGATGGTTTAACATCTGACTTGTTGCATCTTTGTGATGCTTCAGAAACAGGATGCAAAATATTCGCAGATAAAATTCCTATTGCTGCAGAAACAAGAAAAGCTGCTGAAGAAATGAATTTAGAACCTGTAACCATTTCCATAAACGGAGGTGAAGATTACGAATTACTTTTCACATCGCCGGTTAATAATTTTGATAAACTGACATCTATTCCGGGCATATCAGTTATCGGGCATATGACCAATAAGGAAGAAGGAAAACATTTGGTTATGCCTGATGGCAGTTATACGGAAATTCAGTCGATGGGATGGAACAGTTTGAGAGGGAAGCTATAAAGATTTATTCATCATTATCAAAATAACCACGAATAAGACCTCTTTTAGAGTTGTTTATAAAAAGAATAATTTCATCGCGCTCATCGGTAGCCGGAGAATTGGTTTCGATATATCTGATAGCATCTGATATATTCATCCCTCTTTGATAAATTATCCTGTAAATTTCCTGGATTTCATATATCGTTTCTTTTTTAAAATTTTTTCTTCGTAAACCAATCGAATTAATGCCTGTATACGAAAGAGGTTCTCTTCCGGCCAGTATGTATGGAGGAACATCCTTACCTACTTTGCCCGCAGCCTGAACAAAACAATGCTTTCCAATTCTTACAAACTGGTGTACAATTGAATATGGACTTACGATCGCAAAATCATCGACTTCAACTTCACCGGCCATTCCGGCATGACTACCAAGTATACAATTGTTTCCCAGAGCACAATCATGTGCAATATGGGCATATGATTGAATAAGGCAATTGCTACCGACTTTTGTAAATCCTTTTGCTTTTGTCCCACGATTTAAAGTAACAAATTCACGAATTGTGGTACTGTCGCCAACTTCAGCAGTTGTTTTTTCACCGGCAAATTTTAAATCCTGTGGAATACCTGCAATAACAGCCCCGGGAAAGATCTTACAGTTTTTACCAATTCGGGCACCATCCATTAAGACAGCACCGGATCCTATCCATGTTCCTTCTCCAATCTCAACATCTTTAGAAATACTTGCAAATGGATCAATAATTACGTTCTTTGCAATTTTAGCTTTAGGATCTATATAAGCGAGTTTGTGTATCATATGAAAAACTTTATACGAATCAGATAATTAATAGATTCTATGCGTTATCAATATCTTATTTCTTTGCTAGCTGGGCCATGAATTGACCCTCCATGACGAGTGTATTGCTGACAAAAACCCGGCCAAAAGTCAGAGCAATACCTCGTTTAACCGGTTCGAGGAGTCGCATATGAATATTCAGTGTATCACCGGGAATCACTTTGTGTTTAAATTTAATGTTTTCAATTTTAAGAAAATACAATACATGATTTTCAGGATCAGGCACTTTGCTTAATAACAAAATACCTCCAACTTGTGCCATAGCTTCAATTTGCAGAACTCCCGGCATAATTGGCTCTTCCGGGTAGTGACCTACGAAAAATGCCTCATTCATTGTGACATTTTTAATGCCGGTAATTTCCCATTCATTCATATAAGTAATCTTGTCAACAAATAAGAATGGTGGCCTGTGAGGCAGTCTTTTTTTAATTTCATTAATATCAAAAAGAGGAGCAGCGGTGGGATCATAAGGAGGAGGCATTGGTTTTGATTTTTCCTTTTTGATGAACTTTCTGATAATTTTGGCCAATTCAGTGTTTGCATGATGCCCTGGTTTGAAAGCTACAATCTTGGCTTTAAGTGGCATACCCACAAGTGAAAGATCTCCGACTATATCCAGCAACTTATGACGTGCAGGCTCATTTTGAAAGCTTAATTCAGTATTGTTCAGATATCCTTCAGGAAGGACCTCAATTTTGGGTTTATGAAATAATCTGGAAAGTCTGTCTAATTGCTCTTTCGATATCTGTTTATCAGCAATAACAAGGGCATTCTCCAAATCTCCCCCCTTGATAAGATTATTCGCTGCAAGAGCTTCCAGTTCGTGAACAAAAACAAAAGTCTTACTTCCTGAGATCTCTTTCTCAAATTCTTTTAAATTGTTCATTGTGGCATATTGGCAACCCAATGTTTTTGAATTAAAATCAATATGAACGTCGATTCCAAAACCATCATCAGGGTAAGCTACTATTTTTACACCATTCTCCTCATTTCTATACTCAATCTTTTCTTTGATTGAATAATATTCTTTTTCTTCATCCTGTTCTGCAATCCCTGCTTCTTTAATAGCATTTGTATAATGCTTAGAGCTACCATCAAGTATGGGAACCTCCGGACTGTTCACTTCAACAATTACATTGTCTATTTCACTACCGGATAAAGCAGCACAAACATGTTCAATTGTCATAACCTGTACGCCATTCTCTTCGATCGTTGTCCCTCTGGCAGTATTTACCACATTCTCAGCTACAGCATGTACCAGGGGGGTATTTTCGAGATCGATACGCTTAAATATATAACCGGAATTTGGATCAGCAGGTTTTAAAGTAAGTTCGACTTCCCGTCCGCTATGCAATCCTTTTCCCTTAAGTGTAACCGGTTTTGAAATGGTTTTCTGCTTTTCCATTATATCAAAAACTGAACGTTTGATTTATTGAAGACGAAAGATATAAAAATCTTATCAAATGGGCTATGATTGATAATACTATGTGTTGTTTTCACGGAGTTCATTTAACATTTTTTCCAGTTCATTTAATCTGGAATACATCTCAGGCAATTTTTTATAAACAATCATTGATCTTTTGGTTTCTGAAAAGTTATGCGCAGGCGAACCAAGTACTATTTCTCCTTTATTCTTCAAAGAATTGGCAACACCGGATTGCGCTCCGATTTTCACTTCATCTGCAATGGTAAGATGGCCAACGATACCTGCCTGTGCTGCAATCATACAATTCTTTCCAATTTTTGTTGATCCGGCTATGCCTGCCTGGGCAACAACAACAGTGTTCTCACCAATTTCAACATTATGGGCAATTTGAATCAGATTATCAAGTTTAGTACCTTTCCTGAGAATTGTCGATCCAATAGTTGCACGATCAATGGATACATTTGATCCTGTTTCCACATCATCTTCAATGATCACATTCCCGATTTGAGGAATTTTCTGATAGGTTCCCTCACCGGGAGCAAAGCCGAAACCATCAGATCCAACAACAGTACTGGCATGCAAAATGCAGTTTTTCCCGACAACACAATCTTTATAGATCTTGACTCCGGGGTACAATATTGTATTGTCTCCAATAGCAACATTATCTCCCACGTAAACCTGGGGATATATTTTTACATTGTTTCCCACTGTTGCATTGTCTCCCAAGAAGGCAAATGCTCCGATATAACAATCCTTTCCATACGATGCTGTATCGCTAATGTAACTGTTAGGATCAATTCCTGTTTTCTGAGGCAACTGGCTCGTGTAAAGATTTAAAAGTGAAGCAAATGCCTGATATGCATCTTCGACTCTGATCAGGGTTGGAGATACTTTTTTATCAAGTTTTAGATCTTTGTTAACCAATACAATTGATGCTCCGGTAGTATAAATATATTTTTCATATTTTGGATTTGCTATAAACGCCAGTGTTCCTTTCGTCCCTTCTTCAATTCTTGAAATATTGTTAACTTTTTCCTGTGGATTCCCTTCAATACTGCCTTTAAGGAAATCAGCTATCGTTTGTGCAGTAAATTCCATAGTTTAAAATTTGGATGCAAAAGTAGAGAATATAATTTATACTCCACAATTCTTGGGAAAACATATAAAATATTTTTTTTCGGACTTCTGAAGATAAGGAACATTCAGAATGTCAGAAACTTCAGAAAGATCTTTGGTTTCATTATTGCCCATTGAAATCTGGATCATATCATCAATGCTGCTGAAGGCTGAATTTGAAATTTCACCGAAGATCAATAAGTATGCTGTTTCTTCTTCTGAAAAGCCAAACGAATTCATAATGTTATTTTTTATGCGGGACGCCATTTCTTTCTTAGGCCTATTTTCAGTCAATATTACTGTCGGCAATCTTCTGTTCAACAGGTTTTGTGCAAGAAAAGACAACACTTTGTCATTATGTGTTGTCCATACTTTTGCAGATGAAAGGATATCGGAATCATCTAGGTTGACAAAATTCGTAAGTATTTCATGTTGTTGCTCTTTAAAGTTTTCGGCACTAACCTGCTGGTCAAGAAAAAAAGAAAGCGACGGAGTAGCAAATATTTCTGTACCCATATTGGCAAGGCTTT
>Ga0315543_1000145_pt1 | contig 88075 bp, 61 predicted proteins | sample SalMarSW160210MG_2_FD_203098 | JGI IMG/M metagenome (GOLD analysis project Ga0315543, IMG submission 203098) | Salt marsh sediment microbial communities from the Plum Island Ecosystem LTER, Massachusetts, United States - Salt Marsh Sediment SW1601-210 ... | reverse complement strand
GATATAAACATAGTAATAATTTTCCATATTGTTTTATTAGGTTAGAGTTTGAGTTTTTATATGGCCTGCCCAGGCGTAGTTCGAAACATTTACTTGATAGCACGATTGGCCCGGCTTCGTTTATTAACTCCGCCGTGGCAGTCTCCTCTCTCAACTTCGTTTCGAACGGAGACTGGTGGGCGGTGTGGGATTTGAACCCACGACTTCCACTGTGTGAGTGTATATTTGATTAACAATACCAAATAGTTAAATCTAATAATAAATAGAATTATCAATGGAAGAGAGGTCAGGAATTGTTTCTTGACCTATTTTTTTATATAGTGGTTTTTGATATTATAGTAGCAAAATGGTAGCAACCATCTAGCTGGGTTTCAGGGGATAGTTGTTATTTTTTTTATATGTGGTTGCTGAGATTTGATCTCCCAAATATTGAGAGGAATTCTAACTGGAGCCACCATCTTTGAATTTTGGAGATCTGTACCCGACGAATGTTTCAGGTTTGAAATCCCAGCCATAAGGGATTCGGACGTAAGAACCAATTTTAGAGGCGAAAAGCGCTTAATTGAGGATATCACAAGTTAATCCATTTTATGGATATTCTGAATATATCTGAAATTTCGTGATATTTGGTTTCTGGCAAGGTACATCAGGTTTCAGATCGCATAATTTCAATAGAATATTATTCTCTTATCAAAAAAATTAATAGACCTGAGGTATCTATAAGGTATTCAAAACTAAAAGGACATGGACGTAAGAGAGGGAAGTTAACAAGAGTCAAAAGTAGATTTGCCCCCTTTACAAGGATTACAATTTGAGTGTGACACAGAGATTGGCCCAATGGCCGTTTATGGATGGGCACTAGTTGAAGCAAGTGAAAGGATGACTATATTTGGAGGCTCACTAGATAATATATTAATCAATCAATTTAGTCTACTTACCAAGCATATTGTTTTTAAGGCTCTTCTGTGCAGGTTTGTCACAAAGCCATATACCGAAGAGTGCCTGTTTAAAAGGGAGCCCTTCTATCAGCGAGTAATATCCTGAATTTTTATATACTTCCGTTCCCTCTCCAGGCACGTAAATCAAGTCATAGATGTCATTTTCCTTTATTTCATTAAAAACAGAGATAAACTTATCGATCTGATCCTTTATGGGGGCCACATCTCCATCGGTAGCATTTGAAAATCCTTCCCTAGTTGCTTTTTCCATCTTTTCACTGGTGATCATTGATGAGATAATATGTAGCCTTATCGCCATGGGTTCATCCGTTTCAATTATACTCCACGGATCATCGCTCTTCTTTTGAAGGTAAAGTCCGCCCACATATAGTTTTACAAATAATTTAGTTCGCACACCCGTGCCGTTTAACAACAATGTGGACTGACCGGCTTCAAGAGATTCCGGGATGCTTACACCATAAATTTCCTTTGCCTCACATAGTGAAGTCATCATAAAAACAGACAGCATTATAATAAGTTGTTTTTTAAACATAGCACGCTCCATTTCTTAATAAATTAGGAAAATGTTTCAACCCTCGGACTTCCGGACAGTATGCGCCTTTCATATTTAGGTTCAGATTCAAGCCTCTATAATGCGTTTTCTTATAACATAATTAGATAGAACAATACCACATAATAGATCCTTTCAAGCGGAGGGAAAAAACGGGGTCAGGTCTTCATTCTTCACATCGATATTTCACATTATAGTATAGTGGGATGCCCCTAAGTTTCTAAAATTCATGATAGTAAACAAAACTCACTCCAGAAGCTAATCGTTTTAAATATCTCTAAAGGATCTCAAGATATTAGCCTGCCAGAAATCCTGTGTAAGTTGACCCCTGTCAAGACGCTTGCTATTCTTGCTTATTGGATGGTGGGCGGTGTGGGATTTGAATGTGCCAGAGGCACACAAGCCCTAAAAGGGATTGCTTTACCCGCCTATGGAAAGTACCAGCATCAGGCTGGCCGCGACCTTGATTCCAGCTGATCAAGCCATTTATCAGGACAAAATATTATTATTAAAAATGTCTTGAGCTGAAGGCTCTTCCTGAGTGAGTTTTTAGATACTTTTCAAATGCAAGTGCTTTTTCACTAGAGCGGAACGCAATAGCTGTTTCGATATACCACGGTCGATATTTTCTGCTATGTGGCACCTTTCCATTATTGTGTGCCTTGAGTCTTTTATCGAGATCTTGAGTTAATCCTGTATAATGCCTAGATTGGTCTTGTTCGCTTTTAAGGATATAAACATAGTAATAATTTTCCATATTGTTTTATTAGGTTAGAGTTTGAGTTTTTATATGGCCTGCCCAGGCGTAGTTCGAAACATTTACTTGATAGCACGATTGGCCCGGCTTCGTTTATTAATTCCGCCGTGGCAGTCTCCTCTCTCAACTTCGTTTCGAACGGAGACTGGTGGGCGGTGTGGGATTTGAACCCACGACTTCCACCGTGTGAGGATGGCACTCTCCCGCTGAGTTAACCGCCCAATCTCTTATTGAGTCTTTCCAAATGGGTTGAGAGAATAAGAGACCTCCTGTTTTTCTTGAAAGTATAGAAGAACTCCCGCTTCTATGTCAAACAGAATATTGATGGTTAATCCGGTTAATGAGAAGGATTCGAGGCTTCGAGTGCATAGAGCAAAACGCAAATTAGCTCATAGCTGATAGCTCATAGGCAATAGAGGGATTAAGGATTAGGGATTAGGGATTAAGCTCATTGTTAATTACTCATTGCTCATAACTCATTGCTCTTTGCTGATAACTAAAAGCCAACGAAGAATGATAATATTGTAAAAAACCTTCTTGAACGTTTAGGCCTTGACATCAAAAAAAAATCCGTGGGATATTGGTCTATTAATACAAGGTGCCATTCACCTTCTACCTTTGCCTATGGCATTTCAAGGGACATAATTATGTTTCAAATTATAGATAGGAGGCCCCATGAACGAGAGAGCCATTAATATCAGACTCATGAAAGAGGACGATTTTGATGCTGTGGTCAGGATTGACGAAAAAGTGCTCAAGGCTTCCCGACCGGAGTACTATGAATTGAGGTTTAAAAAGCTCTTTAAGTCCAAGGATTATTTACCCGTATCGCTGGTGGCGGAGGAAGCAGATGGAAGAGTGGTAGGGTTTGTAATGGGCGAGCTCTATATGGGGGAATACGGCATTTTACACGAAGAAGCGACCCTGGATACCATCGGCGTTGATCCCGATTACCAGCAAAAGGGTATCGGCAAGCAATTGATCAACGAATTTGTGGATCATCTGGGAAAAATCGGCGCGCAAAAAATACACACCTTGGTGGACTGGCATGATTCCAAACTGATACAATTCTTTAGTGCGAACCAATTTAGCCCTTCCAAAATCATTAACCTGGAACGAGAACTTTGATTTGCCGTGCCCTGGACTAAATCTAAAGGTGTACAGAACCTCAAAAACGCATGCTCAAGAAACACCCTTCCAACCGGGGCATAGCTGGAAAGGGACTCCATGCTCACCGCAAAGTCCCGGAGAACGCTAAGGCCGATGGGGATTAAGAAATGGCTGATTTGAACAGAGTCACGGCTGCCATTGTTATTGAAAACAATCGAATATTGATAGCAAAACGAAAACAGGGTGACCCGCTCGCGCATAAATGGGAATTTCCAGGAGGAGCGGTGGAAGAGGGAGAAACCCCGGAACAGTGCTTGATTAGAGAGATGAAGGAGGAGTTTGTGGAAAAGCTGAGGAATGGGGAAATCAAGCTCTGAATATGGCCTGAAATAGGGGAATATCACTGAAACAGAGGCCCCTGCTTGGGGATTATCAAGGGAAAGAAGGAATCCAATGATTGAAAAAGAAAAAATGATTGAAGATTTTTTCAACAGTATCAGCTTCAGAGAAAGGATTATTATAGGTATATATGATGAAGGAAGGTTATACTTTAATATCGATTTCTCGCAAGAACTGGCCAATGGACTTATGACATCGGCTTTTATGGATGATAAAATTCACCAAGGCCTTAAAGAGTTGATTTCCAATCTGGAATCAATTCTGGACGGCGTGGAAAGATATAAACCCAGCAAAGAAGAAGAGATTCATTAACATATCCCGGAAGAATTTCTTCAAAATGACGCCGGTAAGGATGCAACATCACAATCTCTAACTCCATGGAAAGGGACCTACCATGAACTACTTTTTAAATCGTATTATCAGAGCGGCAAAACTGGATATTGACCTATACGAAGAGGTAGAGGCCGATAAGACAGCTTTTGCTCAATCCATGTGGGTGGTAATCCTATCAAGTGTAGCAGCCGGCATAGGGATTACTACGGAAGCGGGAATCCTTGCTATTTTGACCGGAACGATTTCCGCTCTTATAGGATGGTTCATCTGGGCATATCTTACCTACATCATAGGGACTAGATTATTGCCTACTCCCGAGACCCATGCTGATTATGGCGAATTGCTCAGGACTATAGGCTTTTCAAGTTCGCCGGGCCTGATAAGAATCCTGGGGATCATCCCCGGCTTGGCATGGATTGTATTTTTAGTGGCCGCGATATGGATGTTTGTAGCTATGATTATTGCCGTGAGACAGGCGCTTGACTATAAGAGCACTTTCCGTGCCTTTGGTGTCTGTATTATCGGCTGGATCATTCAAGCAATAGTCTTGAGTATTTTTTTGGGTCTAGTCAGATAAAGCACAGAAATGCAGTTGGTGTTATAAGAAAGGGGCCGCTTATAAATACTGGCCTCAGATTGCATCACAACACTCCGGTATATGTCCCCTTCCGGGGGGCATATCCACAAAGAATCGTTTATTAATAAAACAGTATACAGGGTATCCCGATCTATTTTCAAACAATCTTTGACGCGTCCGGCGGGTTGAGCTGATAACCGGGATTGTCAGAAGATCAGGGAAAGGGCAAGAACAGGGTTTTGTAACCCTTACCATGTAAAAAACCGGTTATTTCCTCCGGGATATTTATATGGGTGGCGAAGATATCCCGGGCCTCATGGTCCCGGAATATTATCCCGGGGATCTCTAACCTGATATTTTTTAACTCGGTCCTATCGGCAGCCCAGAAGATATGGGGCTCTGAATCATATTCCATGTCCAAGAAATCAAGCGTCCTAGTGACAACAGCAAAGGATTCTTCTTGTTCGGAAAGCGACAGGACCCGAAAGCCGTGCTCATTAAGCAGGGCCACGATCTCGGGGTCCAATCCGCTCATATCGATAATATGGTCTCTGCCGTGGACATCAAACACAAAATCGGCCTCTATCACAAGATTAAAATCGGCCTTTTCATCCGGATATATCGGTATTTCCTCATCGCGCGAAAATTCCGCGCCCTTAAGGCTTATCAGCTTTTCCACAAGGGAATATACGTCATCACCCATATCCCCTAAAACTTCGGCACCCTCCCCGTATTCTACCTCGCTCTCCGGGACGGGTGGATAATCAACAGTCTGAATACCCAGCCCTTTTAAGAAGGCCCTGATAGAGCCAGGGGTGCCCGAACTCTCGTCATCAAGGAGATTGATTACTATAATATCCTGCCCTCCGGCTGCCTCCCCGGAGACCCGATGTATAATCCAGTCAGTGGTGATTCTCAAGGGGATATCACCACCCAATATAAGCGGTTCGTTTATCCCCTGGATCTTCTTATAATCACACAGGATTATTATCCTGTCCATGGCCTCCTTCAGGTCGACACCGTTTTCCAGATGAACAATCCCGTAATTACCCCAGCTTGATGTTATAAGATCCGACATATCTTCAGGCAGAGCATTGAACAGGTCTACAATTACCTTCTTGCCGTTCCTGAGATTGATAATGGGGTATGAGTCCGCGTTCAGGTTTATCTGGCCCCCGTTTTTTAAGGGGATAAAATGTTCGCCGGTTTGCAGCCACTCTTCGCCTATAAGGGCAAATATCTCCCCCAATTGAACAGCGATGGATCTCAATTCCTCCTCTGTCCCTTCTCCGGGTTTAGCACGTGCCCGGGAAGGCGTGATCGGCATCCTGACTGTCTGCGGGGAATATATGGGGAGCCTGACCTTCTGACCCGCGAAGATACGGTTTAGATCCTTGATGGAAGGGTTCAGCCTTTTCAATTGATTCAGGTATTCGTTATAAAGCTCTTTTTTGGGAACTCCATACAGGCTTTTGACTACCCTGATAAGGCTATCCCCCTTTTTTACCGTGTAGAGTTCCAGCCCCTCAATACCTTCGAGTGAAGCAAGGGAAACGGACTCCGCCTCTTGGGCAAAAACGCCCCCCTCCGCCGGAGATATTTCCAGGGGTATAATAATGGTTTCGTCCGGATATATAAGGTCCAGGTCGGTGAGAGAAGTGTTTAATCTTTTGAGAACCTCTAGTATCTCCATTAAGTTTCTTTTCTCCAACAGGCCTTTATTCCTTAAGATATTCCATATATGATCTCCTTTTTTAACTGTATATGACTCGGTGTAGACCTTTTTCCCGTCCACCTCATGTATGGTTCCATCTACCTCGGCAGTCTGCACAAGAGAGATGGAATATGTCTCCTCCTCTTCCTGTTGCGACTCTTGGGCTATGCATGGGCGAAACAATACTATAGAGCTTGCCGCAAGGATGGAGATTATCATCAAGCCAATATAGACCCTGTTTGTTCTGTGGAGTTCCAATGTCCTCTCCTGTTATAATTAGAATTTATCCGAAAAATGCGGTCATTAGATCCGGGATGAGACTGAATTTATCTTTTAATAACAGGATATTCCATAAGTAATAATGATGATAAATAATGTGTTATTCTAGATAGTCGGGCTGAAGGATGTCAATTACTTTCTAATTTTGGGTAAAAATTATACCACATATTGATAATATCGATATATTATATACATTATACAGTATTTTTTTCTTTACAACAATATTTAAAAATGATAGGATTTTTTATAAGTATCTTCTTATGATTAATAAGATTAATTTCCGGAGGGAGTATGAGAATAAAGAAACTCAGCATTATGGGGTTTAAATCCTTTATGGACAAGGTCGATATCCTCTTCCCATTCGGGATCAGCGCGGTGGTGGGTCCCAACGGCTGCGGTAAGAGCAATATTGTTGATGCAATACGCTGGGCAATGGGCGAGCAAAGCCCCAAACAGTTAAGGGGCCGCCAGATGGAGGATATAATATTTAACGGGGCCGGCGAATTAAAACCCCTCGGAATGGCGGAGGTTTCCATTGTCCTTGAAAACGGCGACAAGTCTTTCCCCCATGAATTCGCTGATGAAGACGAACTGTCCGTGACCAGGCGTTTATACCGTTCCGGAGAAAGCGAATATCTTTTAAACAATGTTCCTTGCAGGCTTAAGGATATCCAGGAGATATTTATGGATACCGGACTCGGGAACAAGGCCTATTCTATCATCGGCCAGGGCATGATCGGCTCAATCGTGGAGCAGAAGCCTGAAGAGACCCGAATGATGCTCGAAGAGGCCGCCGGCATCACCAGATTCAAAAAAAAGGAGGCCGAATCCCGCAGGAAGCTGGAACTCACAAAAAGAAATCTCCTGCGCGTGCAAGACATCCTCGTTGAGGTGGAAAGCCAGATTAGGTCCCTTAAACGACAGGCGGCAAAGGCCAGACGCTATAAATCCATCGGCGTGGAGATACAGAGGCTGGAGTTGGTGTTGAATGCCAATGCCTATGATCTCTTGAAGGCTGAATCGGAAAACAGGATAAAATCCACTGATGATCTGGCACAGCAGGAAATAGCCCTTACCACCAAAATCTCAAAACAGCAGGCTGCGATTGAGTCCTTGAATATTGAACTGGAGGCAAAGGACGGTGAGATCCTGTCTGTGAGGAACAATCATCTTAAGATTAAAGAGGACTTCAACAGAAAACAATCCGCGCTGGAATCGCTTATCACTGAAAAGAAGATGCAGTCTGAGCTTGAAAACCGGCTCAAACTTGAAAAAGAGGATATCAAAAAAAGGCTTTCTTCCCTGGATGAAGAGAAAACAGGTCTGGTTGAAAAAGCAGATAAGTTGAAAGAAGACTCCGCGGCACTGGCGAATGACATCTCCATGGTAGAAAAGAGAATGAAAGGTAGAAGGGAACTACTAAAGGAGGTAAGAGAGGAATATGAAGCGGCGAGTACACAAGTGGGTTCCGACGTTACCAAAGAGGCCGGACTTAATCAGGAGATCAATTATCTGAATAAACGGATTGAGGAAATAACCGACACCAGGGAAAGGCTCGAAAAAGAAAGAAGCGATTTGCAGTTAAAGATCGAGGAACTCAAGGAGGTATCCCAGAACAAGAACGAAATCCGTCATGCCTCTACCCTTAAACTCAAAGATATCGAAGCGGACATCCAGGAAAAAGAGCGGGGCCTCGAAGAACTGGAACGGACCGCTGATGGTATAGAGAAAGAACTCAAATCAGCAGAATCAAAACTTAATATCTGTCAAACAAGACTATCTAGCCTCAAATCCCTGCACGAAAATTTTGAAGGATATCAGGTCGGCGTCCGGACCATTATGAAGTCAAAGGATTTGAAGGCCAAAAACGAAGGACGCGTATTGGGCCTGGTGGCGGATATTCTTCAGGTGGACCCCGGATATGAACAGGCGGTAGAAGCGGTTCTGGCCGATAAGCTTCAGTACATTATTGTACAGGATCAGGAAGACGGAAAAGAAGCCGTTGAATACCTGAAGACCAAAGAAAGGGGACGGGGGAGTTTCGTATCATTAAGGGATCTGAACAGACAGAACAATAACAGCGACGGCAACGGTCTCCCCTTACTGCGCGATATCGTTAAGGCATCGGACCCCTACAAACCTCTAATAGATTTCCTTTTAGGCGACACAGCTATTGCCGAAGACCTGGAGCAGGCTATTTCCGAATGGAGAAATAACGGAAGGGATAAAATAATGGTCACACCGGACGGGGATCTAATCGACAAGAACGGTATTATAAGCGGTGGAAAGCTTGCCAGCGGACCTTACGGATTCCTGGCCAGAAAGAGAGAGATCAAAGAACTGGAGCATAATAAGATTGAATACCACAATAAAGTGGAAGAATTAAAGGCCGGATTGGGAGAGATATATAATGGGATGGAGGAAAAGAAACAATCACTGAATAGACTTAAGGAAGAGAAGATAGATTGCGAGGATAAGCTCAATGACCTTGATAAGGTTATTTTTCGCCTCAGTCATGAGCTGGATCAGCTTCAGACACTCTCTGAGAAAATCTCCAAGGAACTTGAACATAATAGCACAGCCCAGACCAAACATAGATCCGAATTAGACAGGATCAAATCCGAACTCAAATTATGCGCGGAAAAAAAGAGGAAGGAAGAGGAATACTTGCTAAGAAAAAGGCTTGAACTGAAAGAATGTGAACAGGAATACGAGGAAATGAGGGATGAGCTGGAGAGATTCAAAATGAACTTCAACAGATCCATAGAAGAAAAGAAGGGTATTCTGCGCGAGATTGAGAGGATAGAAGATTTCTTCAAGGAATCCAAAAACAAGCTGGAAAAGATAGATCAGGATATCAACAATGTTCAGGCGAAATACCATGAGTATATGAACAGGGAAGGAACACTGCAAGAAGAAATAAAAGGATTCTATGATAAGCTGCGTCAGGCGGAAGAGGAAGTGAACCTTGTCCAGCAAGAACGGAACAATTTATATGCCGAAATACGTGAACAGGAGAAAAAGGGCAAGGCGTTAAGGGAGGAACTTGATCAGCTCAAGGGAAAGATCAGCCGGGCAAAGATGGAACAATCCGAGATTCGTATCAAGATGGATAACCTCGTAGAACTGGTAAGAGACAGACATAATCTTGAGTTGCCCGAGATATACAGGGATTATCTTGAAGACAGTTTCTCGGAGACTGAAACCAGAGACAAGCTTGACCATCAGAAGAAACTGAGAGAAAGGCTGGGAGAGGTAAACTTGACCGCCATCCAGGAACATGAAGCCCTAAAAGAGAGATATGAATTCATCCAGACCCAGAGGCAAGATCTGCTTAATTCAATTGATTCTATAATGCAGGCCATAAGAAAGATCAACAGAACATGTCTGGAGAGATTCATGGATACCTTCAAGGAGACGGATAAAAAGATAAAACAGGTTTTTCCCATCCTTTTTAATGGAGGAGAAGCGGCTTTGAGATTGACGGATGAATCAAATCCCCTGGAGAGCGGTGTGCTGGTCGAGGTCCGGCCACCGGGGAAAAAATTGAGCCATATGGGGTTATTATCAGGGGGTGAAAAGGCCCTGGTGGCCATGGCCCTGTTATTCGCCATCTATCTCATAAAGCCCAGCCCGTTCTGTCTTCTTGATGAAGTGGACGCCCCTCTGGATGAGGCCAATATAGACCGTTTTAATAATCTTCTCAAAGAGATAAAAAAATGCTCTCAGGTCCTCCTGGTGACCCACAACAGGAGATCCATGGAAATCGTGGATAGCCTCTTCGGCATCACAATGGAAAATGCCGGGATATCAAAGATGGTTTCGGTTAATCTGAATGGTAATTCCAAGAATTAGACCTTTGTAAACATTCCGTTTTGTCGAACCTTTGTCCGGTTTTCTTTTCCCTAATACTGAATGGTTATGGCTACCATCCTGGTTGCCTTTTAATTGATCCACTTATCCCCCTCTTTCAAAGGAGGGGGATAAGTGGCGGGAGAGGACCCACACGATGCATTAAGATCATCTCGCCTTTTTCCCCGCCGGTTTTTCGGCAAAAAGGATACGGTGCAGGATAATCTTAAGACTGTGTGGCTATCTGACCTTATCTCAATGCAATATCTTTGCCACCGGCCGCTTGCCATCACGATTTTTGGCAAACCTGATACACAGGGCCCCCTTGAGAGCCTTATGGCACATTATTCTTCAGGAGAGATGGCTGTCCGTTTTTACGGATTGGATTTCATAGCAAGGGATTCCGCGCCAAATAGGCCTTTGATCAAGTATCTGTTTCACATAGTTTTGTGCAAATCCACAGAAAGCAATGCCATCTATTATATTTCGGGCAAAGATAAAGGCTTTCTTGTGTTTATCCCCACACCAAAATCCACCATCAAACTTGCAAATAATTCATATTAGCACAGGATTCTGGTATAACCCTGGCCACCATATAGATGTTAGATGCAAGGCGCCAAGGAGCGACGAGTGAGGTGTATATGAAATACGCCGCAAGCCTGTCGAGAGCCTCTAGGTCGAACGAGAGGAGCGACCGCAGGCTTCGACGTGAGCTCAGCCGAACGTCAACGCAGCCCTTCGAGTATCCTCAGGGCCATGAGTCCTTCGACACCGAGCAAAGCCGAGGTACTCAGGACCGTGAGTCCTTCGACACCGAGCAAAGCCGAGATGCTCAGGACCGTGAGCTTGTCGAACGGCTTGTCGAACGGCCTGTCGAATGGCATATGACATCTAGATGGTGGATCAGCGCATACAATATGTCTTGCATTAATGATATAAAGGCTTTATTAAGAGAATCCTCTTAAAAGGCCTTCCTCAAAGGAGAAGAATAAGGATGTTCGGCAAAAGACAAAGTAAGTCAGAAGAGATTAAATTCCTCAACAGATTGAAACAAGGCCTTTCCAAGACAAGGGCCGGGTTCACGGAAAGACTGGATCAGCTGATATCAAGGAAAAACCGGCTAGACGAGGAACTGCTGGAGGAACTTGAGGAGATCCTGTTTACATCCGACCTGGGGGTGACCGCCAGCCAAGAACTTATCCGCCTTGTCCGGGAGGAAACAGCAAAAAAGGACCTGGATAATCTCGAAACCCTGAAAATCGCTCTAAAGCAAAATATTCTAGGCTTTCTTGATGTTCCAGAGCCCCAACACAGCGATCCCGGACCAGGAGAACCGTTGGTAATTATGGTGATAGGAGTGAATGGTGTCGGTAAAACTACAACCATAGGCAAACTAGCTGATCTATACAGGAATCAGAACAAGAAGGTTATGCTGGTTGCGGCCGACACGTTCAGGGCGGCGGCGATCGACCAGCTTGCAATCTGGGGAGGAAGGGTCGGCGCTGAAGTGGTGAGGCGGGATCAAGGTGCTGATCCCTCCGCGGTTGTCTTTGATGCGCTTAATGCCGCTGTGGCAAGAAAAGTTGACGTCATGCTGATAGATACAGCGGGCCGTCTTCATACCAAGGTTAACCTCATGGAACAACTCAGGAAGATCCAGAGGGTCGCAGGACGCAGGCTTCCGGGAGCTCCCCACCACGTGTGGCTGGTCCTTGACGCCACAACCGGACAGAACGCCATATCACAGGCCGAGATGTTCCACAACGCCCTGGGTATAACAGGGATTATCCTGACAAAACTGGACGGCACGGCCAAGGGAGGGATCGTGGTGGGGATATCCCGGAAGCTTGCTATACCTATACGGTTTATCGGCATCGGTGAGAAGATTGACGATCTCACGAGCTTTAAGGCTGAAGATTTCGTGGAAGCCATCTTTAGCTAGTGTTTGCCCCGTCTTTTCTATTGCCTAAGAATAAGCTTTTTTATATAATTTTGTTTTAACATTTCAGCCCAAAAAGGCCTGTTCTTATCAATCCAGTCGCAAAACCAAAGCGGCGCTCGCAATTGGATAAACCATATGCTACTTCAACCATAGGAGATAGCGGAGAGGAGAATAATCATGAAAACAATACTTTTGGTGCTGGTCATGGGCTTTTTCTTTTTCTTAAACACCAATTTTGCCTCAGCTCAAGAAACAGAGGTCATCAAGCTGCCGTCCCCTCAAACCGACGGCGGTATGCCTTTGATGCAGGCCCTGAAGCTGAGAAAGAGCACAAGAGGCAATTACGGACCGGATACAAAACTACCCATGCAGGTGATTTCGAACCTGCTTTGGGCTGCAAACGGTGTGAATCGGCCCGACGGAATGCGCACGGCGCCTTCTGCAATAGACTGGCGAAATATCGACATCTATGTCACTACCGCGGATGGCCTCTTCCTATATGATGCGGATCAACACGTATTAATAGTCCTTGGCAGGGAAGACGTCCGCGCTGTCGCCGGTCTGCAAGACTTTGTGAAATCGGCTCCTTTAAACCTTATATATGTGGCTGACTTCGCCAAAGCCAAGGGCTTCGGTGGTGATGGCGAAACAATCCCACAGGCGGAAGTTTGGTCGTTTGCCGGCACCGGTGCAATCGCTCAAAATGTGTACCTGTTTTGTGCATCGGAAGGCCTAGCTTGCATCCTGCGCGCAATGGTCGACAGAGATGCAATTAGAAAAGAGCTTAAATTGCGCCCAGACCAGAAAGTCATGCTTGCCCAGACCGTGGCACACTTTAAAGAATAAGGCTGATAATTATAATCTGCATTCGTCTCCAGCGGTTACTCCGATGATCCGGTTTTAGCGAATTTTCACCAATATGGTTTTAAGGGCATGATGCCCAAGCCATTTGAATCATTATCATTGAGCAAAGTTTTACATGAAGTGCTTAAAGGATGATTCCGGTACGAACTGGCAAGCCCAAAATCCACCATCAAACCTGCAAATAATTCATATTAGCACAGAATTTTGGTATAACCCTGGCCACCATATAGATGTTAGATGCAAGGCGCCAAGGAGCGACGAGTGAGGCGTATATGGAATACACCGCAAGGAGGAACGAACGCAGGCTTCGACGTGAGCTCAGCCGAACGTCAACACAGCCCTTCGAGTATCCTCAGGGCCATGAGTCCTTCGACACCGAGCAAAGCCGAGGTGCTCAGGACCGTGAGCTTGTCGAACGGCTTGTCGAACGGCCTGTCGAATGGCAGATGATATCTATATGGTGGATCAGGGCAAGCCGATTTCCCTTGACATGGGACAGGTATTCAGCTTAATTAGATCCAGTCCCTTTTTAACTAATTAGGTTAACTTTGTAATTATTAAGATAATCTATAGCACAACCTAATCTACCTTCTATTTGTTCACCTTCATCTATCGGCAATAGGAGTTCTTCATGGAGATACAACTCAAAGTGCTTTTTGTTTTACCTATGTTTATCATCTTTGCATCATTTCTCCTCGGAGGTTCTGCTTTTGCCTTGGATCGGCGCCGAACGATCGACCCTGTCGTTTCCACTGACTGGTTGGAGAAGAATCTCGGATCACCAAACCTTGTAATCGTTGATATCAGAAACCCGGCTGCCTATGGATCGGGTCACATTCCCGACTCAATCAATGAGGCTTTTGCAACGGGTTTTGATCCCTCCGCCGGCCCCATTTCTAATTGGATTATCGGGACTCAATGGCGCGAGACTGAAAATCGCCTTTGGGTTGAAGTGCCGGACATGAGTGATCTAAACCTTACCATCCAAAACCTGGGGATAGAGCACGATTCAAGGGTGGTGATTGTTAGCGATCCAGATCCTGGAGACCCAGCACCCCACTATGGTCTTTCTAACGCGACAAGGGTTGCCTTTACCCTCATCTATTCGGGAATTTCCAACGTGGCCATTCTGGATGGGGGATATGCCAAGTGGGATGCAGAGGGCAAACCCACAACACAGGGTGACTCACCTCACGTGTCTCCGGGAACCTACAGTGGAGATGCAAATGAGGGAATGATTGTCTCTGGGGAATATGTTCAAAGTCACCTTTCGGAAATCATTATCGATGCCAGAGACGCTGATGTTTACTATGGTGAAAGGATTGAGCCTTACACGCCGGGCAAAGGACATATCCCCTCGGCCAGATCTTTACCTGGTCCCTGGATTTGGGATTGTCATGCGAATGAAGATGGAACTTGTGCCTATTATACTTATAAGGATACAGCAATACTTAAGGAGATGGCATCCGGTGCAATCAGTGGACCTGGGGGGGACCAGGATCAAGAAATAATCGTCTACTGCGGTGTGGGCGGATATGGCAGCGCATGGTGGTTTGTGCTGACACAGGTACTGGGATATAAAGATGTTAAGCTCTATGACGGCGCAATCCAGGAATGGGGGCCTGGGTATTTAGATTACCCTATGGTTGCATATCAGTGGGAATAAGACCTAGTCGGGCCTTGGAGCCAAATCGAAACAAACCAGGTGAAAATCACCGGGAAAACAAAAGGCCTAAACAGAGAGACATGGCTGAATTCAACTAAGAAAGGAGTGAGTAGCATGAGCTCTGATAAAAAGCCCCAGAAGGGGATGACGCGAAGGGATTTCTTCAGGGAAACCGTTGTAGCTAGTGCAACCCTGGCCGGTGCAGGCGCGCTCTCCGGTGTTGCGCAGGCTAGTGGTAGCAGCAGGCATTATAACAAAGAAGGTGCATATGAGCCTATACCAATTCCAGTGAACGAATTGAATGAATATGGAAAGGTCCTTGAGGAGCAATTGTTGCTGAAGTCATCTCCAATAGCCATAAAAATGCTGAAAGACGAAAGTGAGATCCCTGCGGGAGCAAGGAGACCGAGCGACCCTGCAAGCAAGATAGACGGGCGTCTTGCCCTGTGTCAGGGCTTTGCCCTGGCCCGTCGCCAAAGACAAACTATAGCCATGTTCGATACGGATCACTGGTGCTTCGAACCGGTGATAGCTTTCGGTCTAAGGCCACCACCCGAGACTTATCTGGCTGGGCACACCACCTTCCCTTTTCTGATCGCCGATCAGGAGGCGGCCGCGAAGCATGCCCAAGAGGATCTTCGCCTCCCATATGAGAAATACAAAGGTAGCGGTATGGCCATGGGCCCAGCGAACACGGTCAATTTTAGTCCGGATCTGGTCATGATCTATTGTAATCCAGATCAATTGAGATATCTAACCCTTGCGCTCGGGTATAAAGAGGCATACATGGTTAATTCTAGTTTTTACGGTATTGGCTCCTGCGGTAGAGCCGCCGTGCCGCCATTGCTAAAAGGCGAAGCCACGATTGCCGTCACCGACCTAGGCGAACGTGAACGGGCAATGGTTGGTGAAGACAAGATTGTCCTTACCCTTCCTGCGAAGACATGGCAATTAGGCAAAGGCAACTCCAGAAACCTGTTCAAAGACCTGATGGAAGGAATCGATCACTTCAAAGATTCCTTGCCTTATAAGAGTGCCTTTCCCCCTACCATGATGCCTGATTTCCGTCAGCCTGATTTCTATGTGGATTACTTCAAAGAGTGGGGATTGTGGCCCTAATGCTCGTCCTCATTTGTAGCTTGAACAGAGGTTTGTAAAGTATTCAACTTGAAATAATCGAGCATCGAATGGAGGGTCAGGATCTGTGCCCTAAGCGGGTGAATCAGGTCTTGACATACAAGGCGAAAGTGAATATACTTCGATCGCAAATATCGAGTTCCTATCAACTTCTGGTAAAAAGAGCAACTCTTGCTTGTGTGGAATCCAACTGAGATGCGTACTATCGTTAACATCTATTTTTTGCTACGCAGTCACTTACAGTCCTCGGAGAAATCCGTTAACACAAAGAATGGGGTTTTCCGGATAATGCAACACCAGGCCAAATTATGGAAATATTGAAATTGCCGAAACAGATACATGTCACGGTCTTGTTAATAACAACAGTGTCGATCGTAAAGCAGGTTTGAGAGGGAGACATTATCCACATGCCATACATAGGTGGAGGCTAAACCAATTCGCGATTGAAGCGCCTTAAGAGGCCCGGAAATCGATTGATGAAGGAGGATCTTATGGACGAGCAAGCCACAAACATTCCGAATGCCATACCAAGAACACCTGGATATGCATGGGTAATTTTATTCGCTATTTACATGGCCACTCTGGCGTTGACACTGAATTTATTCAAAGTGCCGCCTGTGATGTCTACTTTAATAAAAGAATTCAATTTGAATTACGCCCAAGCAGGGCTGATAATGTCCAGCTTTTCGATAATGGGCATCCTTCTTGCCATACCGGCAGGATATATTCTGAAGGGTTTCGGCATCAAAAAGACAGGTCTATTTTCAGTGGGCGCTGTTACGATCGGCTCGGTTTTGGGCGCGGTTGCGTCAACAACCACATTGCTTTTCATCGGACGTTTTATCGAAGGCGTGGGAATGGGCCTGATTATGGTGGCGGCGCCGTTTACGATCAGTTTGTGGTTCCCGGCGCAAAAGCGAGCCTTGGCGACGGGATTATGGGCGAGTTGCGTGGGAATCGGAAACATCGTCACCCTTTTTTTCGCCCCGAAGATCACGGTGGCCTATGGATGGCAGGCTGTGTGGTGGGCAGCCACCGCTTTTTCGGCATTGGCTTTTATTCTATTTGCCATTCTGTTTCGAATGCCCAGAGAAGATGAAATGTATGAAGCTCCTCCAGCACCAAGCCCCGCAACACAAGAAGAAACAGCACCCAGTCTGGCAAAGGGTATGGCCAATAAGGACCTCTGGATGATAAGCATTTCGTTCGGAATTTATAACCTGGTTGTCATGGCAATATTATCTATTCTTCCGACATTCTTGGAAACCCAACGTGGTTTTTTACTGACATTCGAAAAAGGCTTTCTCCTGAACGCTTCTTTCATTACCGCCTTCATAATGTTAGCTTCTGTCTTTACCGCACCTCTCGGCGGCTATATATCTGATCGTTTGGGCAAACGCAAGATCATGATTCTTATTCCATACATCCTGATGACGGTAATGTTTCTTTTCATCTTTAAGGTGACAGGATTGATGATCCCGTTATATTTGTTTGTTTTCGGCATTGTCGGCGGCCCTCTGGCTACTGTTCTTCTCGCGTCTGTTCCGGAGGTGGCGAGAAAACCTCAATTCATCGGAATCGGCATGGCTGTAGCAGCTTTAGGCCAGAATATCGGGATGTATATAGGCCCCTCGCTATTCGGCAAGATTTTGGACCAACTTGCTACTCCCACCGGTGTCGATATAGCGGCATATGTAACCGGAGGGTATTGGATGATTCCTATATGCTTAATTGGCATTATTGCAACCTTCTTTATCAAGGTACGATAATAAACCGCGATGAACGGAGCCATTTATTATAGTTTCAACCAGATTACGGGCAGGCCATAGGCAGCGTTCTTGGCCCAGGAAAATTGTATACATAATATAAGGAGGATTTATGATTCGGATAATCGCTATGTTTGTGCTGCTCTTCAGTGTCTCGTCGGTTCATGCAGAAACTGTTCTGTCGACTCCTGAAGCAACAGGATGCACCCGGAAAAGCCTTCAGGAAACCGTCGATAAATATCTGGATGCCCTGGAGAAAGGCAATCCATCCCTGATGCCTCTTGCCACCGATGCGAAGTATATTGAAAACAGGAAGGAGATTGCGTTTGAAGAAGGCATATGGCAGGCGCCCTTGATCGTTGATTTCCAACGCAGCCTCTTCGACGTGGACACTTGCGAGACTTTTTCAGAAATTATCCACACAAGCAGCAGCCACCCCTATGTCATAGGGACCCGTTTAAAGGTTGTAAACGGCAAAATCGCGGAGGTTGAGAGCCTGGTCACCGATGAGGATGACTGGCTTTTTGACGCCACAAACTATCTGAAATATTCGTCGACGGAAAAATGGGACATCATTCCTCCCGATAAGCGCACCGACCGTCAGACTTTGATCCAAGTCGCCAGCGACTACTTCGACATATTTGAGGATTACTCCGCCTTCTCCAAGGTGCCCTGGGGTATCCCCTGTGTCCGCATTGAGGGCGGCGCGTATACCAATCCCCAAAATGACCCTAACCCTTCCTGTACTGTCGGGGTCCCAAAGGGAGGAGGCGTCCCCATGACAAACCGGCACTATATTGTCGATGTCGATATGGGGGCGGTTGTAGGCGTGTTGGACTTTGGCGGAGCCGATGGTTTGCCCGACGCCCACACCTTTCGGCTGGAAAACGGAAAGCTTCGTTATGTTCACACCATAACCGTGTGTCCTAACGGCTGCCCGAAAATCCCTTTGCCAAAAGACATGCCCAAACAGTAACTCTTCAAACGGCAAAGGGAATATTTAAAACTGTGTCCGATACCGGATACAATCCAAAAGGAGGTTTACCATGATACGCACTTTACTATCCATTTGTCTCATTTCAGCCCTGTCGTTGCTCATGGCCTGTAACACAGAACCCACGGCGACAGTTGAAGATACCGCGGCGACAATTGAAGACACGGCGCCGACAATCCAGGGGGTTTGGACGATCGAAGAAATGGAGGTCGGCATCGGTGAGAATAAAAGAACCACCGTGCCCCAGGCGTTTATGCTTTTTGTAATGGAGAAGCACTACAGCGCAATCCGCGATTTTTCTCAGGAACCGCGCCCGGGCTGGGGAGCCGGGTCTCCGGAAGGAGAATCTGCCCCTTCCGTCGCCGGTTTCATGGCTGATGCTGGAACCTATGAATATGACGGATCCACATTTGTGGTCCATCATCAAGTTGCCATGATTCCAAACATGATGCAGGGAGGATCATCAATGACCTTCGGGTGTCAAATGGAAGGGAACGACACTCTTATACTGGCCCCGCAATACGACAAAATGGTCATACCGGGAATGGAGATGGCGCCTTCACCAGAGGGGAAGATGTCCTATGGAGACATGGCGGTTCGCTACAAATTCATGCGCTTGGAGTAGCGGGGACAAGGAAGATCTCCAGTGGACATTTCTCAGAAGTATTTAGGGCATCCGTAAGATGAGTCGCGGCTACCGGTTCACTCTCTCGGAACAACAGGAGCCCATTCCACTTTCGCGGCACCGAGGAGTGTTCCGGTTGCATATGCCAGGTCTATAAGTGCTATCTGATACTCCGCAAGGGCCAGGATTTCCAGTCTCTGTGCGTCTGCAAAGTCTGTCTGAGCATTCAGGACATCCGTGGATGTAACAAGGCCCAGTTCAAACTGTCTTTTTTCCGCCCTATACTGCTCGTGCTTAAGGATGGTTGTCTGCCTGCTGGCCAGAACACGCTGCCAGTTTGCCTCGAGTTTGTCAATCTGGTTTAGCACTTCATACTTTATTTCAGACTTTTTACTCTCCCTGCTGGCAAGTCTCTGGGCACGTTCATACACTGCCTTTCGAAGCCTGCTTTTTGCCTCCCTGTTGCCAATGGGTATGGATACCTGAAGACCGAACCGGTGATCATTAAAATCATTATCGGACAGGAGGTCATATGAGTCGGTTCTTTCCGGACCCAGACCATTTATATTATATCTGTACTCCAGTGTTACCAGGGGAAGAGTCTGGTTCTTAAGGAAGTCAATGTTACTGCTGTCCTGGGCTATCTGCAGTTCCAGCTCCAGCATCTCCATCCGGTTTTCAAGGGCCTTTTCCACCATCCTGTTCCTGTTAATTTCATATCTGACAGGGTCCGGCGGAGATGACGCGATTAAGACCGTTTTTGTTTCCATGCCCAGCCCTTTCTTGTTGAGCATGCGTTTCAAGTCCCTTTCAGTGTCCCGAACATCGTTTTCAGCCTTTATAATTGCTTCAAGCTTGTCTGCTACACTCGCCTCTGTCCGGATCATCTCAATTTTGGGTTTCTCTCCCACCTCTACAAAACGTGAAGTCTCCTCATATAAGGCCTTTGAAAGGTCATACTGTTTCCTGCGGACCTCCAGAAGTTTTCGCGTACCGTAAAGCCTCCAGTAGGCACGGTCCACATTGGCGATTATGCGGATTGCCTCAAGCTTGGTCCTGGCATCTGTTATACTGCTGTTGTATTGTGCCACCCGAATGCTGTGAGTATTCACCCGATTGCCGCTGTTGCGAAGCAGGGGCTGACTTATGGACGCAGAAAAGTCTGATTCATAGGAAGGATTAAATACTGAAAAAAGAGAATCCGTTTTCATCCGCCGGTCTGCAATGTCAAAGGAGAGTGTTCCCCCTGTTCTGAGTGGAATGCTTACACCTAAGTCAACGGAAGTGCTGTCCACGCTGGATCCCGCTATATCGAGCGTTGAAGCGGTGGGTGTGTCAGTCTTTGCATAGTTCACATTACCCGTAAAGGTAGCATCAAACTTTGCCTCCTCCTGACTGATCCCCTCCTTGGCAATGGAGGGATTGATAAGCTGCACCCGAAGATCCAGATTGTTTTCAAGGGCAAGTGCACGGCATTCTTCAAGGGAAAGCTCGATCTGGGATGCTTCCGGTTCAATCACATCCACTGTATACGGTTTATCCTCTGCTGCTTCTTCTAAGTCAATGACATCAATCTGTCTTACCTCTTCCTGAGGAACAAAGAATTCCGGAGAAGGTTCATACCAATCTTTCACGTGTGAACATCCCCCCATAAAACATAATCCATATATCATTGAAATTAGAAACGGTGAAACAAGCTTTTTAAATGAAAACCCTTTTTCCATTTGAAATGCCTCCTCAATCCCCAAGCATCTTCTCCCGTCTTTCCACACGGGAAAAGGTGAGAAGAGTAATTGCTGAAATAACTATAATAAACAGGATACGGTTTTGAATCGTATAGGATGAAACGTCTGTCATATTCGAATCCATTGCCAGTGGATTAAAAAAGGGAGACAAACGCATCTTACTGCCAAAACCGATTATCATATTGATAGTCAAAAGAAGTGCTGTTGCCATGGCACCGGATATCTCACTCCTGAAAAACGCGGCAAAGGCCATGCCAACGACCATGTAGAAGACTGCTGCCTGAAAGGCGCCGTAAAATGAAACAAATGGGAATGATGTGAACAGGATAAGAGTAACTATGGCCAGCAGCACTTCACTGAACAGCAGCAGACAAAAGCATGCGGCCATCTTCGCAAGCCAGATCCTGTGGCTGCCACCAGGCACGGTATAGGCAACTTCCAGGGTCCTTCGATCCACCTCACTGGCTATTATCCGAATACCAAGACCAATGGCATAAATCACCAGAGGCAGTCCAATAAGCGACTGGACGTCTATTGCTTCAATTTCAGACTGCCGCCAGCCCACGAGAAGGAGAAACACTTGAAAGGCCGGCCAAAGCAGAGGGAGCAGCACTGTGATATAAAAACGGCGTCCTGCTATCAACTGGATGGACAGATGAGTAAGTCTTACATAATCCTTAATTCGTCCTCTAAGTCTGTTTTTCAATGTTTCATCACTCACTTTCCATATGACTCGGTCCTGACACCTTTCGCTCCATCCCGTATCCCACAAGCTGCAGGTATCCGTCCTGCAGGCTGGGAGAGATCCTGCGGGCGTGAGGAAAAGGGGGTTCTGAACATAGGGCCCGCGCACGATAGAAGCCATCTTCTTCGGGAATCTGGTCCACGATCATGGCGTCTTTTCTAATGTTCTTCTCCTCTCCAGCCCGGATTCTAAACTCCCATACCATGCCTTCCGCTTCTCTGGCCAGCATGGAAGGCTTGCCGTCAAAGACCATTTTTCCTGCGGCCAGGACAATCACCCTCTCACAGGCTACGGCCACATCTTCAACAACATGAGTTGAAAACAGAACCACCCGGTTTTCAGCCAGTTTAACCAGAAGATTCCTGAATCGGATACGCTCCCTCGGATCAAGACCCACTGTGGGTTCATCCACTATTATTATGGGAGGAAGACGTAGAAGGGTCCGCGCAACTGCCACACGCTGCCTCATCCCGCCCGAATACCCCTTGATCTCCTTATCCGCCTGCTCAGACAGGCCTACCTCCTCGATAAGGGTTTCAACCCTCCCCTTTTTCACAAGGCTGTCGCCGATATCGTATAGCAGGGCATAATATTCCAGGTATTCTCTTCCTGTCAGGTTTCCTGGCAGACCGAAGTCCTGCGGCAGGTATCCAATCCACCTTGCCAGGTGTCTCCTTATCTTTTTAATGGATATGCCACCAATATCTATAGCGCCTGTTGTAGGCACCAGTATTCCCGCCAGGGTCCTGAGAAGTGTTGTTTTACCTGCTCCATTTGGACCGAGTATGCCTATCATCCCCTTCTCTGCGCGGAAATGGACATTCTTGAGTGCCTCCACCTCATCCCTGGGAAGATCCAAACTGAACAACCTTCTGCTTACCCTTCGCCAGACAGTTTTTACTCTTTGCAAGAATCCCCTGCCCACACGTTCCGTTATTCTTCCTGCAACCAGGTCTCTGGCTGTCTTTCTCCCCCCTTGAATATATACTATTAAAGCCCCTATGAGCACCAGGGCCAGAGGTGCAAGACGAGGATTTCCCTCTGCCATTACCGGTATGAGATAATAATGAATGCCCAATAATATGAACACAACCCACGGGACCAGAAATGCCAGCAAATGTTCTATCCCACCGGGATCAGGCCTGCCGGAAGGATCACACTTGCCCCTCAATCGTCTCAATTGAATCAGGATCTGGCCGAGTATTACGGCGCCGGTAAAGGAGAACACAAGACGCCACCATGTGGTGCTTAAGGAAAAGGCGAGATATCCTGCCCCTGAAAGGAGTACTATCCTTGTAATAATCGGTTGAATAGTGTCTACGGGTAAAAATGGCTTGCCTCCCCTGGCAAGGACCCTTTCCGCGAAGTGTTCTCCTGATCGCCAGGCACGACCCACAGGCCCCGGACGACCATATATCTTATGGAGGAATTTTACCTCTATGTCCATTTCTGCTTCCGGTTCAGGGATATCCGATCTCCTGAACAGAAGTACTATCACTCCAAGAATAACAGCGGCTACAAGCAATGTCGTTATGATCTGCCATGTCATGGAAGAAATGTGATCAAATATAATGAGGGGAGACATAACCGCGGCGGTCATTCCAAACCACAGCACTGTTATCCATGGACCAAGTCTTCCAAACAGCCTGTCCAGGCGGTTCAGGAACACAAAACCCATAGGGACCACAAGCAGGATAAGCAGGCTTGAAGTGGCCAGACCTCCCATAACCACTACGGCAAAGGACGGCCATATTTCATTCTCCCTGCCTGTGGGAATGGCCAGAGGCCATAACCCGGCGATTGTGGTGCATGTTGTCATTAAAACCGGCCTGACCCTTTCCCTGACCGCTGCTATTGCAGCGGCTCCTGCCGACCATGAACCTGTAAGTACCCTCTGCTGCATACGGTCTACAAGGAGAATGGCCGGGTTTACAGTAAGTCCGAGAAGAACAACAGCCCCTGCCATGGCCATCATATCCGCAGGCATGCCTGTCAGTACCAGTGCCCACGCTGATCCCAGTATTGTTAGAGGGACAGCAAACAGCACAAGCACAGGCATCGTAAGAGATTCGAATGTAACAGCCAGCACGGCAAAGAGCAGGAGCAGCATTGGTATAAAAACACGTTTGAACCAGCTTGTAGACTCTTCCTTATCCGGCGGATCAACGATATACCCCGCAGGAAGATGAATGCTCCTTATCATTGACAGAATTTCCTCATCCAGTGCATCCCTTGCCGGTCCTGTTTTAGGCACACTCCCGCTGAACCTGTAAAATACACTTAACTCCCTCCTGCCGTTGTGATGCTGGATCATGGGGGGAGGAGGCATCTTGTATGCATCAGACACGAGCCCAAGGGGCAGGACACCTGCGGTTGTCGGCAGCTTGAGTTTTTCCATCTTATAACTTACCCGACTGGAGGCGGTTTCATAGCTTCTGACAGTAAGGGGGATTTCTCTTCCATCGTCCAGGATCATTCCGGCTCGCATCTCCGTCCCTTCCCTGCTCAGCATACTCAGCATCGGCATTATCTGATCCGAAGTAAGTCCCAGACCGGTCAATATAAAATGATCAGGAACAACCTGTATTTCATCCTGCCCCGGCTTGGCTGAAAGCCAGACACCATGTCTGCCTATCTCCGGTATAGATTCCAGTCTTTCCTTTATGGATTCGGCAAGAGCCTTTAACTGACCTGTATCAGGCCCGGAAAGAACAATTTCAGAAGGCCCCTGGCCGAACAATTGCGCGTTACCACCACCTTCTCTTGATCCCCCCTCCTCTCCCGATGTATCCTCAGACCGGATTTCTATGCCTTTGAGGGTTTTTGCAGCCTCTCTTACCTTTGATCTTACCCGATAGGCTGTCAGGTCTTCAGGACGTTCATCCCGGTCGACAAACTTTATATTAAGTGAACTGTTGTCCTCCCGCACAATACTTTCAACATATTTTACACCTTCAAGCTCAAGCGCCGCCTGTTCAAGTGCTGATATATCCCGGCCTATTGCCTCCAGGGAATCTCCGGATGGAACATCAATGGATAGTCTTATTTCATCAGCCTCACTTGCCTCTTCTGATGTTGAACTCACCAATACCCATGGAACAGCTACGATAACAGTAATTAAAACTGCACCTGTTATAACGGCAAGCCACCCGGCAGGACGACGAAGGGAAATCTTTAACAGGCCTGAAAACAGTTCCCGCCACTTGTCAGGATATACCAGTCCGGCATAAAGTTCTCTCCTCTTCCGGACTGCATCGAGTCTTGCCAGCGCAGCAGGAGCTGCAAGCTTTCTGCTTAAAAGAGGTACCATCCCGACAGCTACGAGCAGGGATGATACCAGAGGCAACAGAATAGCGGCGGCAAGTACCTTAAGAAGCCCTCTGATCATTGCGTCCTCAGTTAAAAATGCGATAGGGAGAAACACAATAGCTGTTGTCACTGTCGCGGCTATGATCGCCCTGATAGTAATCTTTACACCTTCCCCTGCTGCCGCGTCCGGTTCTACTCCCCTTTCAAGCTTGCGCTGAATCGCTTCATACACAACTATGCTGTTATCCACCAGCATGCCGATTCCCACAGCAAGACCGATAAGGGTTACTATATTGAGGGTATAACCACCGGTGTATAACATTGCCATGGCAGCCAAAAGACTGACAGGCACAGACACTGCGACTACACTTACCGCCCTTGGTCGGCGTATGAACAGAAAAAGCACTACAAGGGCAATGATAAATCCGCTGAAAGCCAGTTTCTTGAGTCGATCAAGCTGTTCTTCCACTGCTTCAGCGCCGTCAAAGCCTATTACAAAATCAATCCCATAGGGATTAAATTCATCCCGCAAATCATCAATTCGGGAGCGGAGATCTCTGCCCAGTTTAACAAGATTGGCCCCTTCTTCCTTGAGCACAACAAGACCCACGGAAGGCTTGCTATTTACCCGAAACAGCATGTTTGTTCTTCCGGTTCCTCTTGACACATCCGCGACATGGCGTATCAGTACAGGCTTATCCTTGGCTACCCTTATTTCTTCCAGGGCATGGATGCCCTTTGGACGACCATCAAGCATTATTGGTGTTCTTTTTGACTCATCTTCCAGCCCTCCCAGGAATCTGAGACGATGAACCGATCGGGTAAGTGATTCTGTTACATCCCTGGGTGAAATTCCAAGCTCGGCACATTTGTCAGGATTGATACGGACAGTAACTTCCTCTGGCGCGCCTCCCATTACAAAAACAGTACCAACACCTGTAACAGCGGCCACCCTGGATTGTATTCTGTCCTCAACAAGGCTTCTAAGGGCATTGTCGTCTGCCCCGCCCAGCACCTGAATGACCATGACAAAACGACTTATAATGGAAAAATCCTGCGCTTCAACACTGATTGTTGTTCCCTTTGGCTGGTTTCTTTTAAGTTCAATTGCCAGATGCTGCATTTCCAGTTGACGGACTTTGATGTCTGTTCCCGGCTCAAAGCTGACAGTAAAAGAACCCCCGGAACCCCTGACCTCACCCCATGACTCCTTCATTCCGGGGAGTTCGGACGACTTTGCCTCTAGAGGAATCAGAATCTCCCGTTCCACGACTTCAGGTTCGCTATTGAGCCTGTTAAAATTTACGTATAATTTGTCACCTTCCAGGTTCGGAACAAGCTCAACGGGTATTTTCTGCCACCCCACGATTCCCAGCAAAAGAATGGCGGCAAAGAGCATAGATGTGGCAACAGGACGCTGGACAGGGAGGTTGTACCACTTCATGATTCTGCCCGATTAATACGCAAATGGTCCAAAAGGAGATACAGGCAAGGAATGACAAGAAGAGAAAACAGTGTTGATGTGATGACCCCTCCGATAATAGTCAGGGCGAGGGGAGCCCTTAACTGCGCTGCCTCACCTACGCCTATCGCGAGGGGCAGAAGGGCCAGCACTGTTGTTGCGGTAGTCATAAGGATAGGACGAAGCCTTATGGCCGCAGCCCTGGCCAGCGCTTTTTTCCGTTCCAGGCCTTGTGCCATAAGCTGACGTGCGGTCTGGACCATGAGGATGGCGTCGTTCACGGCAATACCGGACAAAACAATAAGACCCAGAAACTGCATAACTCCAATGGGACGACCGCCCGGAACAAGTACTGCTGCTACACCCACAAGGGCAAAGGGTATGGAAGCAAGGACAGTGACAGGGTGGACTAGAGACTCAAACGTGCCTGCCAGAACCATGAACACGAGGAGTATAGCTATTATACCTGCCCATTCCAGTTCACTAAAGGCCTTCTGCCGTTCCTCCTCTTCTCCGGCGAGTTTGATACTCAGCCCCGGACTCAGGTTAATATTTTTTATGACCTTTTCAGTAACTGCCCTGGCAACCGGGTACTCAACACCTGATGCAACTCTCGCGGTAATCCTGGCTACCCTTCGCTGATCCCTTCGAAATATCTCAAGCGCCCCCTCTACCGGTACAAAGTCAGCGACATCTCCCACTGTAAGTCGCTCTCCACCGGCAGTAGTAAAGGGGATGGATTTCAGGTCGGGAACATATTTTTTATCCATCAGAAGAACTACATCCCGTTCCTCATCACCGGTAGACAGTTTTGTGACAGCACGGCCATCAAGGGCAGCTTCAAGTACCCTGGCAAGACTGTCCAGATCAATACCAAGACCGTCACAGAGTGTTCGGTTCAGGATGACATGCACTTCAGGCGCGCCACCTTCAAAGGAAGAGCGCACATTCCAGAGCTCAGGCAGTGTCCTTAATCGTTCAAGAACCTTTTCAGCGCTTTTTCTGAGGTCTATAACTGACTGCCCGGAGATCTCAACCTGGACAGGAGGGCCTGTAGTACCAATGGCCCGTGAAAGAACGGACGTGCCCAGTTCCCAGGAAACTTCAACATTCGGCAGGGAAGATACTGCTGATGAAGCGGCAGAAACCACCTGGCTCGCTGTTTTACCCTTTGCTGACAGGTTCACAAGGATTCTTGCCGTATTTTCACCTGTCCTTTCTTCACGTATAAAGTGGTCATCCTCCGGCAGCCTTCCCACCTCAGACAATATTGTACGAAGGTCATCTCCTGCCGCTTCCCTGATTATCTCTTCAACAACGGCGGACATATTTTTCGTTGATTCAACACGCTGACCTGGCGGACCCACAATCCTGAGGGTAAACTGCCTGGGATCAGCAGGGGCAAGGAGTTCGGAGCCCAGGCCTAGCAGGCTGTTGATTGATATTGCAACCAGCAAAAGGCTTATGAATGTTACGAGAATGGGATGTTTTAACAGACTCAACACAATAGCTTCTATTCTTGCCTTTCCCGGATCAATCTCCCTGGTTTTTCGTCCGGGAAGAAACCATGCAGCGAGAGCCGGAATCAAGAAAATAGCCACCGCAAGAGAAGCGACAAGAGAGACTACTACAGTAAAGGATATGCCCGATACAAGCCTGGCTGCCAGTCCCTGAATAAAAAGAACAGGTAAAAACACAACACATGTGGTAAGTGTGCTTGCCACAATCGCCCCTGCGACCAATGCAGCACCTTTTGCAGCCCCCTCTCCCGGTGAATCGCCCTCTAACCTTCTGCGAAATATACTTTCTATTACAACAATGGCATTATCAACCAGCATCCCGGCACCAAGAGCCATTCCCCCGAGAGTCATCAGGTTAAGGCTGTAGCCGGCAAAATGCATGGCAAACAGTGTGGCCATAAGGGATACGGGGACTGCCGAGACAACCACGATTGTTGATCCCAGAGAACGCAGGAAAAAGGTCAGTACAATGACAGCGAGAATAATACCTATAACAGCGGCGCCTTCAACATCATTAATCGCATCCTCAACCAGAGCCGCCTCATCGCTGACTATTCTGAATTCAATATTTTTGAGATCAGTGTTCAGATTTTCAATGGATTCCCTTACGCTTCGGGAAACCTTTACAGTATTGGCTCCTGCCTCCTTATAAATGGAAAGGCTGACTCCTTCCTGACCGTCTACGAGGACCAGATCACTTATCTCCTTCTCAGCGAGAACAACCCGGCCAAGGTCTCCGACCCTCACAGGAACCTGCTTGTTTTCCGAATCCCGGTCATACTTGACCAGTACCTGCGTTATATCCTTGACATCCCTGAATCTGGATAAACCTCTTACAAGGTAAACTCTGTCTCCCTCCTCCAGGGTTCCTGCGTTAATATCCAGGTTTGATGCTTTAATGCGCTGTTCGAGCACTGCCATGGTTACGCCGTGCGCTTCCATCAAATATCTGTCCAGGAGGATCCTGACTTCCTCTTCACGACCTCCTGTAACACGTACTTCTGCCACCCCTTCAAGCTGTTCAAGGGCAGGAGCAAACTGGCGTTTTGCTATGCGGCGCAGTTCAGTAAGGTTGGGAATTCCATCCGGGGCGACAAGTCCCAAAGAAAGGACAGGCAACTGGCGTGGGTCCTGACGCCGGACAAGAACTTCATCAACATCAGGATCTGCGGCAATGGGATTTACCGCCTTCTGTACATCCACAAGGGCAAGGTCCATATCCGAGTGCCAGTCGAATGTTACCCTGACAATAAGGTTTCCGGATCTGGCCACCTGGTTGATTGCCCTGATTCCCCTGACTGTAAACAGGCGTTGCTCAACCTGCTCACCGTAAAGGCGTTCCATTTCAGTCGGGGGACGGTCACCGGAACGTATCGCGACCAGTACTGTAGGGCTCTGAATGTCAGGAAGGAGATCCAGGGGCAGCTCTTTCCAGGATATCCATCCAAGCATTACTATCGCCGCAGCAACTACGGTTACTGCCACGGGTCGTTTTGTCGCGTAGCGTGCTAGAATATACATGGGATCAGGTAGTCCCTGTTACACGAACCCGGGTCTGGTCAGTAAGTGTTTCAAGCCCCCGGGTGACAACCCGTTCACCGACTGACAGACCTTCCCGGATTTCCACAATAGAATCATCACCAAGTCCCAGTACCACTTCTTTCATAGCAACTCTCTGGCCTTTAAGGACAAAAACCACCCACTTGCCACCCCGGTCTGTTACTGACTCCCGGGGCACATATGGGACACCTTTTCTCTGTTCCTTGATTATAATCACCTCAACAAACATCCCGGGCCTGAGTTTTTCCTGACTATTATCCACCTCTACTTCGGCCCTTAGTGCCCGGGTTACAGGATCAATCACAGGATCAAGGCGGACTACCTTGCCCGGAAATATCTCATTTTCCCAGGCATAATGCAGAATTCTTGCCTGAAGTCCTTCCTTTACCTTTGCCACATCCTGACCCACCAGATCCACATCCGCTATAAGAACGCTGGTAGGGGCGATTCTGGCTACTTCTAAGCCGGGATTGACAAACTGACCCACAGCCAGGGGCTGGTTCTGGTTGTCCCTGTCCCTTGCCAGCCTGAGGATGACACCGTCTATGGGAGTAGCCAGCAGGTTGCGTTTTTCTGAATTCAGGCTTCGTTCATACTCCAGCCTTGCATCTTCAAGACCGGACTGCTTGGTGAGTAATTCCGATTTACTTTTAAATCCCTCTTCGTACAGTTTTTTTGCTGCTTCATATTCATCTTTTGCTGTCAGAAATTTCTGATAATTTGCCTTTGTTCTTGCGGCCAGGCGTACATCCTCTCCCGTGATCCTGGCAATAACATCACCGGCCTTTACCCTGTCTCCTTCCTGATAGCGTCGTCCACTCTCATTTGTGAGAAATTCCAGGATACCCCCGGTCTCCACTTCAAGACGTGCCATTTTTTTTGCGCGCAGTGTTCCGGTTGCAGTAATCCTGTCCTCAACATCGGTAATTCCTACATCCGTGACAGTTACAGGGACCAGAAAATCAATTTCATCAACAGGATTTTCACCTGTACAGCCTGAAAGGCAGACCAATACAGATGAAAGAATCAAAATAAGCAACCCGAAAAAGACATGTCTTTTATTCATTCGCTCTCCTTCTGTTAATCGCCCTTTGAGGGTGTCCAGCGTATTGCATCCGCGACAACAAGCTGTCCCTTTGTTCTATCAGAAAGTTCAACAGTCACTTTCCCTTCGGGAAGGTTCAGTTTTTCTGCCAGGTTCCATCCTTGAATTCCCGCCTCTGAATCAAACTCTATTTTATGCTGATCTCCATTACTGTCACTTACTGTAATATACCATGTACCATACCGTCTATTCATAAAACCGGTTTTCACAGGCAGATGCAGTTCAAGATCCCATGCGCCATCGTTTGGCAGGGAGGTCGAAAATAAGGCCCTCTTACTGCCTTTACCCGGTCTTATTATCGCGAAAGTATGGCGATAGGTTCCCCAGGCTGTTGTTTCTGCTATGCGAGACCATTCACCGGGAACAGGTAACGCCAAAATGTTTGAAGCTATGTAGGGCAGCCCTTGATCTGTTTCCTCATCACTGTTATTACGTGCTTTTAAGCGCAACCCCTTTTTTTCTTCCTCTTCTGTGATTTCAAAACCTTTATCCAGATCATCAACAACAATTGAATTATCAACCGGAAGAGTCCACGGGATTTCCTCAATCCCTTTTATGGGATCCTTGTTAACAATCTTATCATGATCAAAAAAATTGACGTTTATTAGGAAAATCATCCTGTTAAGCGACAGATACGGTTCCAGAAAATAGCTGTCTGGAAGCCTGGATAGAATCGTGCCGTATTGAAGCGAGTGCTTTCCTGCAAGCCTGATGGACTCACTTGTTGCAAGTTCAAAATTATTCGATTCTCCCGGATATAGATATACAAAACGAAAAACTCCTGGTACGGGCTCATCATTTCTTACGGTAAACAACAGCTGATACTGCGGACTTCCATTCTCATCATCAGGAATTCGATAACCTTTTGCCTCGGAAACAACAAAGCCCGGCAGTTCGGCGCTACCAATCCAGTCACCAAACAACTCGTTAAAGTCATATCCCAGATCTTTTCCGACCTTTATCATATCATCAACAGAAAAACATTGGCCTTGGTGATTATTGCGAATAATTGAAAGGAGTGTGGCTGTTTTTTCCCGGCCAAGTACATCCAGTATAGCCTGGGATATGGCATAGCCCTTTAATGTAAGGACATCCACCGTATCTGCAGGGTCCTTCCAGGGATCCATGTCTTTCAGGGAAACCTCGAGGGCCTTTTCCCATACTGCAGGTCGTGATGTCATTGCCCTGATAGTAGCATCGGAAAAAGATACACCTAAAGAGCTGGTCTGGATGTAGTTCAATAATACCGAGGTAATGATAGAACTAATTTTGCTTCCGGCTGAGTAGATATGCGCGGAAAAATAACCCTTTGTGTCCGCGATCAGAAGCCCGGAAAGTGTTTCCATTACAAAATTGAGGGCAAGGCTTTCGGGCCCCACAGCAGAGGTCTGGTACAGGAAAAAATTTCGTGGTGCCCCTGTTAAGATATTCCCCCCGGAGAAATCATTCTTAAAAAAGGTCTGAAGCCTTTCCCATTTTGCCTGGGCTATGCCTCCTTCTCTGTCCTTATACCTTTTAGGATTTCTGAAAGCCGAATCAAAACGCGCTGTTGGCAGGGATAACTCCCTCAGCAGTAATAGGCCCGGAGGAAACTGGACCGTATCAAGCCGCCATCCGCCTCCATATGCCCGTAAACAGGTCGGTACCTCTACCACTGTAAAACCGTCGTAGGGATACCCCAATCCCATCTCCTTCGCCTCTTTTAATCTATCACCTGCCCATTCGCGTATTTTATCACCGGTCTCTGCAAGTACCTCAATGTTCTTCATATGTTTTTTAGAGATTAACACTTCCATTAAAACATTATCCACTTCAAAGGAGCGGCTTTCAAACCGTGATGCGATCAGTGCAACCTCCGGTACCTGAGATGGAGGTGAAAAACGGAACACATTAAATCCATTTCTTTCTTCCACCTTTTGTCGTCTGCCAGGTCCTGCAACAAGCCATGTTTCCGGAAGCTCAACCAAAAGGTCCACATTAAAAAAATCCGTAGCCCGTTCTCGCGGGTCATTACGTCCCTTTTCAGGCCCGGACGCGGGCAGCCATCGAGCAGCAGGCATTAATGCAACAAAACCTGAATTGAAGATAATATTTTCAGTTCCGAGCAGGGCAATATTGTTACTATTCAGAACACTCATCTCCTGAATATTCATCGCGCTCTTGAGATACGCAAAGTTTTTATCGGGCAGACCTTCAACATGCAGGAGTACAACTGTTTCTTCACCGGGGGAAAGAATTTCAGGCAGTGAGATCTCGAGCAATCCGTTATTGTGGATGAAATCTATCGGGTTACCTGTAATATCAAGGACCTTTGTTACCTTTTGGCCCGGGTTGAGGGTAAAGAGGGCCTTTTTTAACGAGTTATCTTCAGGCGCGCAGAACCTGATATCGAGATCGAGATCCAGTTTTTCCCCGGGAATGATCTTTACTTTTCCGGAGACAGTTTTAAGATCAGGCACAGGCTCCTGGCTATATTTGCCATGTGCTTCATACCACAATTCCTGGTTTCTTATAGCTTTTACATCATTAGAATACACAAAACCTAAAAGGCCGGCTGCTATAATAACAATTGCCGTTCCCACGATAGCAAGTTTTGCGCGAGAACCGTCATCAAGCCGTGGATGAACGGCAGCGCTGACACCCAGTATACCAAGGGAGGCAATGAGTATGGCTATTCGATGCAGCAGAGCGTCAGCGTCGCTAATGAGGGGAACTAGTTCCGAGGGAAAATTCATCTGGAACATCCCGTAAATATCAAATATTTGGGCTTTATAGAAGGGGAGCTTTGATATTGCCCAGACATCAAGTCCCATAAGTATAAGAAGAATAACAGCCGAGACCAACCTGTTGCGTACAAGTAAAGTGATCATGAATACAACTGATAGCACAAATGCCAGACATGGAAGGCTCATAAAAAAAACAAAGGCCAGAAGTGAGTACAGTTCAACAGGTTCACCGATCGGGGAACCTACGCCCTTAAGAAGCAGTCCTAAAAGCTCAAGGAAAACCACCAGTATCAGGATAGGCACCCAGGCAGGGATAAGGATGCCCAGGAAACGGCCTGCCACAAGCTCCAGGTTTGTATAGGGACGGGAATCAAGAACTTCCATAATCCGTTCTCTCCTGTCCCTTGCCCTGACATCAAATGCCAGGAACACCACCCCCACAGAATAGATCAGCAGGTAGTACATTCCTATAAAACTAACCAGAAACTTTGGGCAGATAAGCCCGGCGGTCGCGGAATTTGTTGAAAAGATGCCGTGAAGAATTGAGTAATATAAAAACGCAATAAGTACAATCAGGGAAGAAAAGGAAAGGAATACCCAGTAACGCACAAGGCGTCTTGTGACACGGGTTTCAGCCTGGGCAATAGACCAAACCGGTTTCATATCAAGCATTATGCCACCTCCTTTTCGGAAGTCTCTAAGCTCTTTCCCCGTGCTGCCATAAAGGCCAGGTATGCCTCCTCCAGGGTAGGGTTTTCCAGTAATCTTGCCCCTGGAGGAAGATTCCGGTCACTTGATACTGCCCGGATGGTAACTTCATTTTCCCTGTCCTCTCTTGATACTATTTCCAGATTAGCGGTAACCTGTGCCTCATCCTGATGGGGGATGGTTATTTCAAATACCGAACCTACGGCCCTTTTAATAAGTTCGGATGGACTGCCCCTGAATTCCACCTTTCCGTGATCGATCAAGGCCATATCAGAACATCCTGAACCCAGGTCCGCAACTATGTGGGTGGAAAGGAGGATAACCCGGTCCTGACCAAGCCTGGTCATTAACTGTCTGAAATTCAGACGCTCCTCAGGATCCAACCCAACTGTAGGTTCATCCACAACAAGGATCCTGGGTTCATGGACAAGGGCCTGTGCTACACCCATTCTTCTGACCATACCGCCTGAAAGTTTCTTGACTTTCCGGTCAGCCACATCGCTAAGGCCGACAGACTCAATGATTTCATCGACCCGCTTATGACGAAGAGATTTTTCCTCAAGGCCGGAAAGGGCTGCAAGGGTATCCAGCACCTCTGCCACACGGTGCAGACGCCATGCGCTGAATTCCTGGGGCAGGTACCCTATCAGACTTCGCACTTCCCTGCGATTATCCACCACATCATAACCACCCACAGAAACCTTCCCTTCTGTGGGGGGCAGCAGGGTACAGATGATACGCATAAGGGTGCTTTTACCGGCTCCATTAGGACCAAGCATCCCGAAAAACCCTGTACCTATCTTAAGGTCAATGCCATCAAGTGCGACAGTATCCTTTTTATAAATATGCCGGACTCCTTCGATGGCGATATGCATCCCATTTTCAGCCTGTTCCATATACCCTCCTGCCTTTTACTGTTAGACGTTTTAAGATCCCATTTGTTGTTACAAATCTAAATAACCGGGCAAATTTAGCCATGCAACCGTTATGGAAATAGATTAGAGTTTTCCGGGCGCAAAATCTCCGCTGCCGAAAGGCCGAACATCTGTAAGTATAAATGGTCTGTCAATCTTTGTAATGATTAGCGGACAGTGTGCAAGGCCTTTGGGTATCACCACTGCAGTCGGTTCGGTTATTACATGTCTTTCCATTTCCTTTCCTAAGTATAACTCAGCCTCTGCCCCCAGATAGCCTAGATTATTGGTATCTATCCCCATAAAAAAAAGGATCTCGGGTTTGGGATGGGTATGCGGCTTATCCGGTATAGGACCAAATCTGTACGGAGCTTTTTTTAAGCTCTCGCACATAATAAGAAATTCAAATTCATTCGGGTCTTTATTATAAATGAAGGCAAGTGAACCGCCTGAGTCGTCCCGGTTCTTAGGCCCATAAATCCAGGCACCTTTGCGAATGAACGCGGTATTCATAATGTGTTTCCTGTATTTGCCCGTCCATCCCATTATCGGCGCAGACTCAAAAACCTTCTTATCAAATGGCACAGACTTCTCTTTATATTCAGAAGCATATGATATTTCCATGTATATAAAACGGTTATCCATTCTTTGAATAGTAGCCGGGAAATGCGATAACCCTTTGGGAACCCAGACCGATGAAGAACTAGTAATCATATATCTTTCTCCTTCTTCGCCCATACAAAGCTCGACCTCAGCACCCAACTCTCCCATCTCATTTGTATCTACTCCCATAAAAAGCATTATCTGATTAAAGTCATGGGAGTGCGGGCCATAGGGTTCCTTCCCCATCTTACCAGCTGCAACAAAGGTTCCAAACTGAATATGAAAATCCAATCCAAAAGATTTCCCGTTTAGTTGAGTCACCTGCCTGTTGAGCCCGGATGTATCACCTTTAAATTTGAGTTTTTTTACATATCGACCGTATTTTGTTTTAGCCATTTCTAATATCCTTTATAAATAAGAAGTAATATTTAAAACCATCAGGTAAAAATATAATTAAATACATTATTCCCTGCATTATTTCAACCTCATTTTTGTGGGTCATCCGGTTAATGAGTACGTAAAGAAGTAAATGAGGGTCCAAGGCCCTTCAACGGTGCTCAGGGCCGTGAGCGTGTCGAACGGGTTATAGGGTTCAAGGGGTCGAGGGGGCAAGTATACTAATAAAGTCTATTAGGCTGAAGGCTGTTAGGTTTTAGCTGTTAGCTTTTACCCTAACCCTTAATCCTTAATCCCTATTTGATATTAACCAGTTGACTATTTAACGAATCGACTATTTAACCATTATGCTATGAACTATGCTTGCCCCGTTAAATGCCTTTTAATTCATATTTAACTGGGGAGCTATGAGCTGATTTCCCCCATGGCCCATATAGCACAAAATATTTAGATATCATTAACTAGCGTACTCATTAACCGGATGAACCGTTTTTGTTATAGATCAGGGTGAATTATGATGTGGAATATCCTTTCGAAGATCCTGATCTTTTGACCCACAATGTTACACGTGTCATTTTGTCTTGACACACCAGGGCTATCTTCCTATGCTAATTCTCTGAAAAAGCCAGTTCTTATCAACTATCACATAATAGGAGGGACCAAAATGCGAAAAGGGATGGGAACATTATTGAGTGTTATCGCAGCTTCATCAGTGATGATGATTATGTCCTGCACGCCTGCCGCCGACCCCAACGTCAGCAGTTACGCTGAAGACCGTGCCCAGATCGAAGACCTTCAGGCCCGTTATATGTTTGCCCTGGATTTCGGCGATGTTGACACCTATCTATCGACATTCACTGAGGATGGTATCCTGGATATCGTAGGCATGAAATGGCAGGGTCACGACGAAATCCGAGAAATCATTGGAGGCATGTCTGAAAACGCTCCCGAAGGCGAAGAGGAACCTGCCGCAGAAGACGAACCTGCCGCAGAAGAGCAAGAGGAGCTGTATCCTGCTACGGGTCGCCACAACATCACCAACATAGTGCTGAAAATCGATGGAGACAGGGCAGAAGGAAGAGCCTACTGGTTCCACTATGGAAACGATAATCCCGAGCGAAGTGCACAAATCAATTCGTACGGACACTATGAGGATGAATTGGTTAAGGTGGACGGCCAATGGCTGTTCAGCAAACGCGTCATTTACAACGAACAGGTGGCCGAATGGATCGGTCCTACTGAAAATCCGTGCTGGTAAGTATCATTGATGAAGCTTTTGGACTCCAAGATTTAAAAGGCCCGACGACCTGGACACCCATGAATGGGTGTCCAGGTATTAAACACGGAAACTATCCGTTTATTTCACTCCAAGCGGGTTGTGCAATTCGGCGAGTGGCCTTGTGAAGATGCACTCAAGGAAGGCGTCTATCGGCATTTGGTCTTAAGCACAACCAAATACTGTCTCGACTAGTCATCTTCTCAATCTCCCCATATAGTTTCTTCCCACATTATCATGTGTCTATTATCACTTTGACACCCAAGGGTAAAACTTCTATACTCCGTTCCCAAAAAAGCGAGTTCTTATCACCTAAGGGAGAAATCAATGAAAAGAAAATTTCCTAACCTGTTCAGTCCATTAAAAGTGGGCAATGTTACTTTAAAGAATCGTATAATATCTGCACCGATGACATTCCCCATACTGACTGCTAACAGTTGTCTGACTCCAGAAGCGAACGCATTTTATGAGCTGCGTGCAAAGGGAGGGGCAGCGGTCGTGACAGTAAGCGAATTAATAGTTCACAGCGCAACAGGCAAGTACTATCCTGTCCAGGTTCTTATGGATGCCCCGAATGCCAAAGACAGCCTTGCAACCGCGGCGCGCGCGGTTAAGCGTCACGGGGCCATACCCAGTATGGAACTATCTCATGGCGGGAAATATTCCCTGACAAACGCAGAGAATCCTGTCAGTTATGGCCCCAGTGATGAGTTCTCAGACGGGATTCAGTTTGCCCGTGAAATGCCCCGAGAAATTGTAGAACAGATCATTGAAGCCTATGGGAAAGCTGCGTTATTGTGCAAAGCGGCAGGTTTTGAAATGTTGCTTATACATGCGGGACATGGGTGGCTTCTTCAACAGTTTCTGTCTCCGGCAAGCAACAAAAGGACGGATGAATACGGCGGAAGCTTGGAGAACAGAGCCCGTCTGGCACTTGAAGTCATTGATAAAGTACGTTCTGTTGTCGGACCCGGATTTCCTCTTGAACTGAGAATGAGCGCTGAGGAGTACCTGGATGACGGCTATTCCTTTGATGAAGCAATTCAATTCGCGAAACTTGCAGAAAGCAAAATTGATCTGCTCCAGGTCTCTACAGGATCTCATGAGGGAAGCTTTGAAAAGACACATCCTTCAGCATTTATGGAACGCGGTGTAAATGTGCATTATGCTGAAAAAATAAAAAAGAATGTTTCTATCCCAGTATCTACTATCGGCGCATTGAATGAGCCTGAAATGATGGAAGATATAATCACAACAAGCAAGGCTGATGCGGTTGTAATGGCAAGGGCACTTCTGGCAGATCCCTATCTGCCGAAAAAGGCATTCATGGGTAAAGACGAAGAGATAGTCCGCTGTTACAGATGCTTTGTCTGCATGGGCGAACGCATGAACACAGGTTTGCGTATTTGCGCATTGAATCCGGTTATAGGCAGTGAATATGAAGCTAATTTTATTCATTCTACAGTCAAACCAAAGAATCTTCTCATAGCGGGTGGAGGTCCCGCAGGGATGCAGGCAGCTATAACAGCCGCCGAACGCGGACACAATGTAATACTCTGTGAGAAAAGTGATGAGCTAGGAGGTGCGCTCAAAGCAGTGAAAGGAATCCCGTTTAAGAAGGATCTATTCAAATTCATTGCCACAAAAACCCTTCTAATGGAAAAAGCAGGAGTCGATGTACGATTGAATACAGAGGTTACATCTGATCTTGTAGAAAGCATTGAGCCTGATGTTCTCATTATTGCTGTCGGAGCTGAGCCGATCATTCCATCCATGCCGGGTATTAATGGCTCTAATGTAATTATAGCTAATGATCTTCCTGATCAATATGATAAGATTGGTCATAAGGTCGTTGTGCTCGGCGGCGGACTTGTGGGATGTGAGACAGCAGTACACATGGCACAGGAAGGCAAAGACGTAACTGTCATTGAGATGCTGCACGAAGTCTGCCCAGACGCCAATCCACGTTACAGGCCTTTGCTTCTTGATCAGCTTGAAAAGCACGTTACCTGCAGGACTGACATGCGTGGCATTTGCATCACAGAAGAGGGACTTGTATGTGCTGATACAGATAGTAATGAAATTCTTTTTGATGCTGGTACGATCATTTGTGCTGTAGGGCAGAAACCGCTTCGCAGCGTTGTGGATAAACTTCGCAACTGCGCGCCTGAAGTAATTGAGATCGGCGACTGCGTAAAGCCCGGTCATGTAACCGAGGCAGTGTTCCGCGGATACTGGGCAGGGATTGATATTGAATGAAGAATAGTCAATCACAGGTCCCTTAAATCAAGAAAGAAAAATCATTCGATGCTCTGGAATGGCCCTGCCAAAAAGCGACGGGATGGAGGCACTTGCCTCCATGCCTGGCGAGGCGAAGCTGTGCGAAGACTGCTGTTCTCATATTCCCAATAGGGGAAAACAGATGGTCAGCTATTATGGCTGTTATAATAATGTGAGTCGCGGAAAACGGAAAAATCAGGACCAGGACAAACTAATCCCCTCCAGCTTGGAACCGGATGAATCATTAAGAAAACCCTTAAGAACCGGTCAAGGCTGATTGAAAAGATCTAGGAAGAGTACCCGCTGACTTGCCTAAAACGTTCTTCTGCCAAATCTTCCGGTCTTGCTCATAATGCCCAGCACATTATTTTACTTTGATCTGTGATGGATCCGATATCTTAATAGACCCGCCGCCGTTTGGATTTTCATGGATTTCCCCGGTGACACAAATCGTCTTACCTACATACAAATCCTCATCCAAATCACCTTTAATCGAATCATCCACTTCTATTCCCACAGCGCTCGGCTCCATTACCGCTGCTCCCATACCAAGAATTGTCATTCCTGAATAGGGCAAAGTGTCAACGATTTTTCCGCAAACGGTTGCCTTTTCACCCATGTGGTTCGCAGCTTCATCCCAATTGTATTCTGCAGCAAATGAAACAAAGGCTGAGAAGAAAACAAAAACAAACACCAAGCCAAGACACAATACTTTTTTCATAATAACCATACCTCCTTAATTAGATTAATGGTTCATCGTGCAATCAACACACCACTGCACATCTCTGAATACAACCCCAAACAACACCTTCTGTCCAAAACGGTGGGGATTAAGACACATTAAAGATATAAAAATCGAACTACAAACTGATCCTATATCTGATTACCAATTCTCCAGCCTGCGGCGATTGCATCAGGTATTATCGCGGGATCATCGCAGTCACCGATTGCGTAGAGCTCTGGCACCTTTCCTTGAAGTTCTTCATATAAGCCGACATTTCGCGCAAATCCAATAGGTATGATATGATCTGCTGCTAATGTTTTTTCCTCACCTTCTTTAGTGATTATTTTTAATCCTTCTTTATTGATTTCGACCAGTTTAACTCCTGCATATGTTTTAACACCCTTTTTCCTGAACCATATTAACAGACGATTTGTAAATTCGGGGATAAGCATGTCTCCAAGCTCATCACTGGGTTCAACTATGGTTACCTTTCGCCTTCTTTTAGCCATGAATTCACCTAACTCACATCCCTGAATGGCGCCACCTATTATAACAACCCTTTTCCCGATAGGCTTAAAGGGATTCCATCCAGCGGGAGTCCATATTTTAGTAAACCAATTTGCGAAACTCGGACTAAAGAATCTGAGAACAAATTTTACTAACCTATACAGAGTAGTTGTTTTAATGACATTAGGGCTGTCAAGTCCCGGTATATCCGGATACTTTGGCACAGCTCCCAATGCAACAACCACGGCATCCGGTTTCTCTGCGAGTATTTTAGACGAATCAGGCATTTTTCTCAGATGGACCTTAACTCCAAGCTTTTTAAGCTGGGTCTTAAACCACTTTACGATTTCTGGAAGGTCTTCGAGCTCAGTACCTTTTATAGCTGCTGCACATGGTAAATTTCCACCCAGGTATGGTTCCATTTCATACAATGTCACATCATGGCCTCTGATGGCACTGATTCTGGCTGTCTGCATCCCAGCGGGCCCGCCGCCGATCACTACTACTTTTTTCTTTTTGTCTGCTTTGTCCACTTCGTACTTATCAGTGCCGAAAGACGCATTTATACGGCATTCCCTAGGTTCATTATATATTTTGGCGCAGTTAACGCAATGGGTACACGGCACTATATCTTCAAGACGGCCTTCTCTTGCCTTGTTTGCATACTGCGGATCCGCAAACACTCGCCTGTTAAAACCGATAATGTCAGCCTGGCCTTTTTGAAGGACCATTTCCGCGGTATCAGCGGTGAATCCGCCTGTAGTCATAATGGTTGGCTTGGTGACAGTATTTTTAATTACTGCGGAAGACGGTACGGTGATCAGATCCCCATAATTGCTAAAGTCCATCTCCTCTGGTAGATCTTCCTTGGGAATGCAAAGTTCAGGGTACCAGAGTACATTATGAAGGTAAGAACCCTGGTGATGCCCAACCAGATGATTCCTGACCTGCAAAGAATCAACACCGATTGATTCGTATATCTTCGCAATCTCAATACCTTCTTCCCAGGTTATTCCCTGATCGCCTAAACCAAATTCATAGGCGTTCATAAGTACCTGGACCGGCCAGTCTTCTCCACACCGTTTCTTGATCTCTTTTACGGTGTTAACAACGAATCTCATCCTATTTTCCCACGACTGTGGGCCGTATTCATCATCACGCCTGTTCCAGTAACGTGAAATAAAGGTATGGAAAAGATGATCAGCACCGGCGTTTATTTCAACACCATCAAAACCGGCCTTTTGGACTCGTACCGCACAGCTGGCGAAATGGTCGACCAACCATTCTATCTCTTCAACGCTTAATGCCCTTGGCGGCTCTTCTTCATGAACGTCATATTCCGATGTGAAATGAACAGCTGAAGAGGCAACACGATCTGCTATGAATTGATATTCCTTCCCCCACGGGCCGCGGTGATAGAATTGAACAAATGCCTTACAATCGTGTTTATGAATAGCTGCAGTTAACTCAGAGATATTGTCTATATACATGTCATTATCAACGCGAAACCTGCGATCGCCTTCTTCGAGCAACGGCCATTCCATGGCAGGTGTTTCAACTATAATAAGACCGACACCGCCTTTAGCTACAGCTTCATAGAATGCCAAGGCGAGGCTGCCGACACGCTTCTCTCCTGATTCGAAAAAATATGTCTGTGCTGCCGTTTTAACAAACCTGTTTTTTAATTGAACCTTTCCTATATGATATGGTGAAAAAAGTTTTTCGTATTTATTCCTTGCCACTGTTATCCTCCGATATAATTTCAGTTCATTTATCTAAAAATTAGATTACTTTTAAGTACTTTTTACAATTGAATACCTGCTGACACCGTACCCGAATTGAAATGCTCTGGCACGTTGAGATATTATATAGAAATTAAGCGGTCCGTGATTATTTTACAACGCCTCGGTTTAGAAAACGCCGGTCAACTAAACTCAATGATATGCTGTATGGAAAAAACTAATATCATCCAGATTCAATATTTAGCTGTCATAAATAGGAATAACAAAGAGATAAGTCAATAGAAAATCCATGATTTTGTCCATTTTTTTGTGACATTTCATAAGCAGATACAAGATTCCCATATCCCCGCCTCTGCCCGGTACATTTAGCTGGTTTTAAAGGACTTCTTTTTGAGGTTAATCCGTTTAATGAGTACGCTAGTTAATGATATCTAAGTATTTTGCCCTATATGGGCCATTAAGCTGTTCATAATAAGGTTTAATATTTTACTTCTTTACGTAGTCCTTAACCGAATGGACCTTTTTTATATTCATAAATGATATCCATATGAAGAAGAATTATACCTAATTTCATTCAATAAGGCGTTATAACATGTCACTACCATAAATATTGTATAACTGATTCTATTAGATGTGGATGTATAAATAATATAAAGAAAATAGGCAAGAAAAATCAATTTTTGTCACGCAAGAATAACGGTACTGTATCATAAGTGTTCACTAAGCACTTCCTTAAAAAACGACTTTACAATTAAACATTCATTCACTATGATGTTGCCGGTTGATGCGGTCCTCATCAATTGGTTTATATATCTAACATAATTAGGTTCTAAAGATGATCTGTATTGAAAGAACACTAAAATTGATGAGCTGATTGATGAGTCCTAAATTAAGACAACACAGCTAACTGATCCTTCACAGATTACCGAACGTTGATGAAAATCCATTGTAATCAAACCGAGGATTAGCCCGCAGAGTCTAAAATATGCCTGTTCTTTGATTACGTTCGGTATAAAAGAGTTTCAGGGAGTTCAAGACGGAAAGGGAGAATAATCATCAACTCCGATGAAGTAATGCAAAAGAGAATTACTCGAAGGGATTTTATTAAGAAAGCCGCTGTTGCCGGAGCCGTTGTAACAACTTCAAAGGTACTTGCGGATCCAGCCCAGACAAAAAATATACGAGGAGGTGATCAGATGGCGATTTCAACAGCAACATTCAACAAGTATGGCACCGATCTCGAGAAAATGTTGCTATTGAGCACATACCCCATTGCGATAAAGATGCTTGAGACCGAATCCCAAATCCCCAAGGGCGCCATACGGCCCAAAAAAGACCGGGGCGAGCATTATGCCATGTGCCAGGCCTTTGCCCTTGCCCGCCGCCAGGGAATGACATTGGCCATGTTCATCGAAGATCATTGGTGCTTTGAACCCATAATCTCCTACGGGCTTGTGGAAACGCCTCAGGATTATCTGGATGGATTCACCAATTCGTTTTTCATGGCCGATAAAGAAGCGGCAGCGAAACATGCGCGCGGAATGACCCGCCTGCCCGTCGGGAAGTATGCCGGAATGGTTTTGGGCCCACTGAAAACGGCGAATTTTGTTCCTGACCTCACGATGATTTATTCCAATACCGCACAGCTGCGACATTTACTCCTTTCTTTGAGATACCTCAATGGGACCCAGGTGACTTCAACCATTGATCCCATAGGATCCTGTGTCCATTCGGTCGTTCCCTCACTTTTAAATGATGAATGCCACATTACGGTGCCTGATCCCGGTGATTTCGAGCGCGCCGGGGCTGGGGATGATGAAATGATTCTCACGGTTCCTACCAGAAGATTGAAGGAGCTGATGGATGGGGTATATCATTTTGACAAAGCCATGGCATTTAGAAACTTTAACTATTCAATACAACCGGACTTCCAGCAGCCTCCGTTCTATGAGGAATATTTTAGAAGGTGGGGATTGGATGCGCCTAAGAAGTAGGAGTTAAAGGCTTAGTAGCATGTAACGAAGTTTTGAAATTAGTAACGTCCGTATTCACGGGTAAAATCTATCATCGCCTTCAGGTTTTCGGGCCTGACTTCATCTACAACCGATGCGGGTCCTACAATCAGTCCGCCGTCCTTTCCAACGACATCGATCAGCCATTTGCAGTATTTCTTTACTCCCTCCACATCGCTTGCCTGCAGCAGCGAGGACGGTACGTTCCCGGATATGCAGACGTGTCCTCCCAGAACTTCCTTCGCTTTAACTATATCCGTGTGGTCCATGCGGGCGATCACTTTACCTTTGGGCAGTTCTCGAAGGTATTCCAGGCGTTGGGTATAGTCGCCCTCAAAAAAGATTTCAGGCGTGTACCCGGCATCCACCAGCGCGTGGACTAATTTAAGGAGGTCGGGCCAGTAGAATTTTTTAAACTGATCCAGCGACATAAAGCCGTCTGCGCCTCGATGCAGGGCCATGAAGGTGGTCGTGAAACCGTCGGGTTTCGGAGCGGCTGCGACGGCTTTGAGGGTTTGATCGGAGATTCTTTCAATCGCGGCCAGCAGTTTGTCTGGTCGTCGGTACATGTCGAGCATGGAACCCCGCATACCTCGCAATAAGTCGGAAACCATATCAAATGGCACCGGCCCTCCGACCATGGTCATCCGACACGGGAAACCGTTTTCATTTAAAGCGTCAAACATTTCCTGGTTCTGTCGCATCCATTCCACCGCCTCATGTGAAATCGAAGATAGCGTTTTGAGCATCTCGGCAAATTCCGGCAAGGCAAAAAGATGCAAGGGAAGCATAAAATGCATGGAATGAAGCGGGGGCAAAGCTGATAGCGGCGCCAGTAAGCCGTACATTCTCGGCAAAAGGGTCCGAATGGTGAAATCCGACTGGTCATTTATAAAATGCTCGTATTCTTCCGCTTTCATGTACTCGCCTTCAACAAACTGGTGCGAACGGTTCTTTCCCACTCCGTGCCCGGGCCAGACGAAGAATTTTTGATCCAGTGTCTCAAGGACCCTGCCGGATTCATTGGGGAAGAATTCGCACCGGTCCGGTTGAAAATAGTGTGCCGTTTTCAGATAGGCTTCTTTCCACTTGGGGAAGTCGTAATATGCATCACTATAAGTAATACCTGTAAACCTAGCCGGTAGGTAGCTTAAATGAACCGAGGTCGGAACCCTGTCCGGTATCCTTAGTTGAACGGCATCGATATACCTTTTTTCTCTTTCGCGATACAGTTGTTCCGTAACCTTGTCCATTCTTACCTCTCCAGATGTCTTTTTAAGTGGTCACCCAAGCCTGCCTTTATTTTGGAGTGTATCAGCCACTTTCTTCAATCCCATGGCTTCAAGTGTGCTTCTTTTCGGCCAGCCGCTATCACTGTTCCAACCTTCAAAATCATAGAATCTGGTTTTCCATTCCTCAAACCTATTCCTATCCAGGACCCTGCCTACACAAGGGCTGTAGCTCCAGGCACCGTTCTCATAGACCGGCAGGTAATAGGGCTCTTCCGTAGGAACATTGTAGACATATCCAGCCAATACTTCCATATCGCGATGTCTCCCCTGCATCACCCATATGGCCCTGTCCAGGTTCCATATCTTGCGTCCGATCTCGATCCCCTCGACAAAACTCAAATTCTTTCCGGTAACCGCATTAAAAAACCTGGATTCCCCTTCCGGTGTTGGCCCGGACTTATCAGGACTATTGGGGGTAAAAAAACGAGGCCAGACCCAATCACAGAAGAGGATAGACTGTATCCAGAATCTGGTGTAGTGCCTATGCCAGGCTATTGTTTTAACCCTATGGTCCGAATAGATTCCTGTGGGGCCTTCACTGTAGTCGAACATAAAGGGATCGCCTGCATATGGAGCCACACCCGAAGATAATTTCTCTACTGCTTCTTCAGCAGAAAGCACAGGATCCATATCTGCGCTTTTTGTCCAAGTTGGCATATGGTGTATGGCCATATTGAAGCTGTGCTCATTAATATCTCTTTCTCCCAGGATGGAACCATAGCTCCACTCCACCTCGAGCCTTGGGTCATAATGCTCAAAATATCCCCAGTTCGGCAGGTTCAGGAGTCCGCTTTCACTATCCTCCTTATATCGTCCCCATGTGTCTGCCGCTCTGGCCACGCCTCCGCTCAGGGCATCGCCAATCCCCTCCCTGTTGGCGATTTTCTTGACAAGTGCATGAATGAATTCAACCCTGCCGAACAACTCCATTGGCAGGTTACTTTCAATCTTCTTTCCGGGCCCCAGTATTCCCTGTTTATAGAGTGCCTGGATATATGAAAGCATCGGACGCATTTGAAAGGCATTTATGCCGTAATACTGAACCAGGTCGCAAGCAATCTCCTTATCCTTTCGAGTCCCCTGAAGAGCCATAGCCGCCCAGATGGTGTCTTCACAGCTCAACTCATTACTGACACCGCCGGCCAATCGCATGCGGCAGGCCTTAGGGCATCCGGCACAGGCCTGGGCGCGTGCCGGTTCAATTGGGAACTGCTTGTTCACGAAGTTATCGTCCCCAGGATTATCGTTGACGGGTGAAAAAACAAATACATCCGGAGGTTTCTCCATCCTGGGATTGTCAACGTCATACTCGAATTGCCGATACCACAGTCGGGCTTCCATAAGTGCATTTGGATTGGCTATGGGTAAACTTCCAGTACCGATCACGCTTATAGCCTTAAGCTTCTTTGATCCGAAAACTGCTCCAAAACCACCCTGCCCCGCGCCATTTCCCGCATCATGAATCAAACAGGCAATCCTTACTTGATTCTCCCCCGCAGGTCCAATGCACAGTACTGCGGGTTTCTGGGTCGTATAGTGATCCCCGATATCCAGCCATTCGCCGGACTTCGCGCCAGCTGTCACCCGCCTCCAGATTTCCTCCTGCGTCTCCATGACATCCAGACCCCACAGCGACCCGGCGGGTTCAATCTTTGCTTTATCATCAATGATATTGATCCACACAGGCTCATCGGATGCCCCTTCAACGACAACTCCATCCCATCCGGCATATTTAAGCTGGGCTGAAAAGCGTCCTCCAAAATTGCTGCGGGTAAACCATTCCACAGGGTATCCCTGAGGCCCTAATCCTTGCACCTCGCATCGTCCCGCAGCGGAAGGCACAATTACACCGGAAAAAGGACTTGCGATCACAGTAACGACATTTCGGGGATCAAGGGCGTCAAAGGGCAACTGATCACCGATCAGGTCCCAGAATATGGCGGAACCGATTCCGTGACCACCGCCATACTCTTCGTATTGTTCAGTCTCCAGGGTACTGATTGATTTTTTGTTTAAGTCTACCCGTAAAATCTTTCCGGTATATCCATATGCCATTGATTAATACTCTCCTTTGGGGAACGTTGGCATCTTGAATCACGGCGCAACTCAAGCTAATGAAGCTCCCCGCCGCAAGCGGCGGGGTTTCAAGCGGAATTCCGCCGAAACCACCCGCCTTTCCATCCTCCATAGCCCGTCCTCCGCAGTGGCCTGCTACGGAGGATGGACAGGCTACTGCGGAGGACGGGCGCCCAGTGAGCTACGGCGCGGTTCGCTACGCCATTCATCCCTGTGGCAAGCCACAGGGTATTCTGGCGAAGGCGAATAAACGCCTATTCTTTTACACCTTCCACTTCGGATTTCAGATCCTTGTTTTCTTGAATCAGCTTGTGGACATATTTGGGTTTTGCCTAGTTAAGGTTGTCCAAGGCTTGGTGGTAGACATTGGTCATAACATGCCCCCCTAAGTACAGACCTACTTCACCCACAACAGTATCCAGGGATCCGCACTGCGCATCTCCAAGATTCCGGCTTTTCTCTCCGTATGTATCCTCGATATGCCAGGACCGGATAACCTTGCCGTCAAATTCATCCACTACAATCTTAAAAAGGCCTCTGGGTCCGTCATAAGAATTGGTTTTCGAATCAAGGGTGATGGCTTCCGCGTTTTCGATGGCCAGACCGGTCATCATATAACAAAGCGGTCAGATATAGGCGGTCTGAAGTATGAATCTTGTATCTTCACTCCAGGGATTTCGCAATTCCATCTTTCTTACATCCTCATATATCAGCAGGTCCACTTTACCACCGTAGAAGGAGCTGACCTCATTCATCTGCGACACCGGCACAAAATCTCCCGCTTCGTTCATAAGCTTCATGGGACCCGGTCCGAAGGGCATATCAAATTTTGTATTGATCTGTACACGTATGTTTTCGTAATCCAGAGACAGGGTCGGCCGTATGATGGTGCTATGCTCCAGGATATGCTTTTGGTTCCTGTAAATATCCAAGGTCAGAGGCCCCAATGTCTTCTCAGCAAGCACATTGCCTTTCGAATCCAGCAGATTGATCCCGACCGTTCCGAGTTCGGGATCGACCGACAAGACCTTGACTCGGTATTTACCGGCCTGTAAGGTCTGGCCGGCGGCCACATCGTTGGCAACTATCGGTTTATCATAACTGGTTTTGAACCAGATCATGTCCAGGGCTCCAGCCTCTTTGATCTTTATTCCCTGTGGAGTTACACTGTCCACAACAACAAAGAATGTTGCGGATGCGTCAAAAGGATCACCGAAGAACTGCAGAGGCGGGGGAGTGATCATTCCTTCACCCTGCAGATAGCCGTAGGCGATAGCATTTCTTGACCTGGCATATCCTGAGGGAATAACAACGGACAAATCCCATGTCCTATAACCGTTGGCAAAAACAAATTGAAAAGCGGCCGACCTTACATTCAAAAAGCCTTCCATGGAAAAAGTATTGGCAAGAGCAATCGTGCCCTCTTCACATAAAGGTACGGGTCGCTTCCCTTGTGCTACGATAAAGTCTTTCTTAATGGCCATGGCTTCCTTCTTCCCCAGCCAAATGGCTTCCTTACCGGCGATAATAAGTGGTTCTCCGTTCAGATTAGAAAATCCCTCTCCTCCAAAGGTGAAATAGATTAAACCGCCCGGAGGAATTCTAATCTTCCCATCTTCGATGCTACTCTGACGGATCATAAATCCTTCCGTAATCCCTCTTTCAATGCCATGGCGGTTGGGCAATAACTTTGGAGCCAACAGCTCGGGCATCTCCTCCGGCGCAACGAAAGATGCATCTGGAGAAGGTAGTTTATAGTGAGCGTTTTCTTCCGCATTTCCTGGGAGCGTGAATGCCAGGAGAAAAACTACGGACAAGACAATATGCAATAGTCCTCTCTTTTCCATATCTTGCCTCCTTGTTTTGGGGGTTTGTATTGTCATAAGCGGCTTATATTCAATTCAGATCAGGAGTATTGGCATATACTCCCGGTCTGTAATATTAACGGCTACAGGCATTGCCTTTGCCGGGGGGTCTAAAGCTGATGGACTTTTCCTGTTTCTTTATTCTTCCAGTACCCCCTCAGCGCCAGCGGCCAGTTAAACTGGATAGCCCCGGGTACGGGGCAGTCATTGACGCAGCAACCGCCGTACCAGCATTCTTCAGGGTGCAGGATAATAGGCGGTTTGCCCTTCTGCGGATGGGGTATAAATACATCTATCTGGCATGCTTCCACGCAGACGTTGCACCCGGTACAAACATCCTCGTTGAATAATACCGGCTGGCTGGGTGTGGCAACATTGGGAATAGCGAATGTTTCTTCCTTGGACACTTTATGCCTCCTAAAATGAAGGTTGCTTCTTTCAATCCAAAATCTATTTTCTTCGGTAAACACCGGTATAGTCTTTATTGTGAGCTTCATACTGCTGTTGCATATCGCCCCAGAATGTAATAGGAAGCTCGCCGATTTTTACCTTATCGTTTTCCAGTTTGACGGTCAGGTACTTGTTCCACTCCGGCGGATCGACCGCAGGGTAATCGATCCTGTGCAGATTCAAAGGGATGCTGCTGGCCTTACGCGCCCTGGAAGCATGAATGATGATCTTCGCATAATTCAGAAGACTGATGTCCTCAAGACTGCGCATCAGCTTATGGGGATCAAGGGCATACAGGGTAGGCACGGTCTCTTCCTCAATCTTCTGCAAAGCCTCGAGCCCTATCTGGAAAAGCGATTCGGTCTTGAATTCACTGACATAATACTGCATCACCCTGGAAATACCGGCGTGCAGCTCTTTCCATTCAATACCGCTGCTACGCCTCACCGGTGCATAAACTCGCGATTTTTCAACTTCAATCTGGTCACGGGACATTTTGGATTCGCTAATTTCCTTGGCATAAGCGGCGGCTTTTCGGCCCGCGTACCGGCCGGTTGCGGCAGCATAACTATGATCCTCGGGAGAAAACATCTGGGTCCCGGCGGCGTACAGCCCGTCCAGAGATGTTTTCAGGTTCCAGTCCACCAGCAGGCCTCCGCCATAACCGGCTTCCCGCCACTGGGGCAGGCTTTGTCCTTCGATAAACTTGTAGCCCTGAAGCAGGTCGCGGCCGGGATCGAAGCCAGCCTGGTTGTAAGTGTCAATAATGACCCTGGTGGTGGATTCTTCACCAAGCATCAATCTCCAAGTGACGTTTCTCTCCACTTCCGGCATGGAAGGAAAATCGGCGTAAAAAGGCAGGGAGTATTCGCCTTTCATAATCCCTTCATGGATTTTGGCGGTTACTTCGGGAGTCGGCACCATTGCGCCGGCATCTTCCCAACCCTGTATGGGATAGGGAAGCCTCTTTCCGTTGGCGTCCACGATAGGAACATTCTCGTAGCTGGCGTCCCCGCCCCCGGTATACCACTTATGTTTCAACCCGGTGGCGATCATAATAACTCCGGTGGCTTCCATGTTGGTCAGCTCCGCTCCGGCCCTCCAGGCCATTACCGTTCCGTCGCCGGAAACCGTGCGGGGAATCATGTTGGAATATCCTCCATGCTCCATACTCATCAACCATATGGATCCGGCCCCGGCAGTGGCTAAAATGGTGGCCTTGGATCTAAAAATCATGAATTCGCCGGTACGGTTGTTCAGGCCGGTAGCCCCGATCACCCGGGCGCCCTGGATCCCGTTCTCGGTGAGCAGGCCGGTCCCCATCACCCGGTCGAAGATCTTAACCCCCAGGCGCTCGCATTCCTTTTTAAGAGCGGGTTTAAAGGTACTCCCCCAAATCCGTATCACCACATTGTTCCGTTTGTCCGGGGGATTAAAATTGGGTTCTCCCATTCTGGGATCTGGCAAATAGCTGTGAATGGTGCCGTAACGCGGGGAAATCATGAACTTGGTCTTATCGTCTCGTTCTTCGGCACCGACGTATTCGTCGTCCGTATCCCTTATTTTGCCTCCCATCTGCTCCATCTCCAGCAAAGTGTCAAAATTCTCCCGGCACTGGATCTGGATGCCAATACCGTTGCTATAGGGCCGGTCGGCCATATGCCGCGCCCAGTCGTCCGGAGTAACCCTGGACAGAGGATTGGCCGGAGCATCGCACCAGTGGTCGCATCCCGGCCCACCGGCACCGCTTCTGACGGTATCGCCCTTTTCCACTAAAGCCACATTCAGCCCTTGCCTGGCCGCGCTGATCGCCGCCCAGCATCCGGCGATACCTCCTCCTATCACCAAGACATCGGTCTCGATTTCCTGTTCCTCTTCAAAACGGATAGGATAGGGCCAACTGGGAGGCCGACCTTCCTCCTTTAAGTAATCATGCCAAGTAGTCATTTTTTCGATCTCCTTAATAAAACAATAGGGATTGATTTATTAACGCCAGTCATCGATCAGGACGCTTTGACGGGGCGCCATTCCTCCATAACTCCAGTAATTATTATTAGATCCTCCGGTGACCACAATGTTTATTTGCGGACGAAACCATGACGGCATCTTCGCCTGGGGAGGACCGCCTTGTCCTTCCGGGCGCGCCGCAAGGAATTTTTCAAGCTCCTCGACCGTTTCGAAGCCTTCTTCTTTCATGAAATTGGCGACCGGCGGACTCAGCACCGCCATAGCGCCGAAAAGCATATCCTGGTCGTTGACGATCTTTTTGAGTGTCCCGGAAAAATCCATCTCTTTTTCCCAAACGCTGTATTTCGAGTTTTTCGCCGACAGGATCCCCCACCCCTCGCAGAGCGTCACAACGCTGTCAGACGGCTTGAAACCTCTCCGCACATGGAAAGGCTGCCACGGAGACTCCTCCTCGTTTTCGGCCATGATTACATTGTTCCAGTTCATGGGATTGCCGATAACACCCATATAGGTAGTCCCCACTCTGCCGCAGTTGCCGGCGTTGATAGACAGCAGGTTCCATGCCCTTCCTATGGTGGAATTGGCCTGGCTGAATGGCCCTAAGGCGCCTATGCCGTAATTGAGGCCTATTTCGTCGCGTATGGGCCCGTTAATAATCAGACCTTCGGTAAAGGAGTTGTCGGAAACCGAAATAGCCTCTTTCCCGGTCGAGGCCACCGCCAGGATTACCGGAAGGTATTCCGGTTTGGCACCGGCCATGACAGCGTTGATGGCAACCGTTCTTACCGTATAAGACCAATGTTCGAAAACTTCCACATTGTTTTCTCCCGGCATGGCTGTATGCGCCGCCATTTTCCCGACCACCTCATCAGGATGGTGACTGGTCCCTTTCAGCATCTCGGCGACCTTCTCTTCGGTCGGCAGGATGATCGGCATATAATCGGTCATCCTCTTTTCCAGAAACATCTGCTGCAGATTCTCCGGAGTATCGGTGAAACGCTCCGGCCCTGTCTCTGGTTCTATGGTTCCGGTCATCTTTTCCTCGGCGGTCAACGGTTTGGCGAGATTCTCCACTATTTCCTGCATGATCATTTTTCCACTTATAGGACTCTCGCTCACGATATCTTTCCGGATCTGTTCTGCCTTTTTCCCCCATACCGGCGAAATGAGATAGGTAACGCGAAGGTTGGGCATTCCTTTCTGTATGGTATGGTGGGTCTTTACCTGTTCGTAAAATGCGGAGATGATCAGGGGAACGGTGGGAACACCGAGCTTCGATTCGATATTTATGCAATGGCCAACGACCGCGGCCACACAGAGGCTTCAATGCCCCATTCCCATAATAACCGCGTCGGCCTTTTCCTTAATTTCCGCCCATAAGGCCGGATCTTCCGCAGTGAATCCTCCGCCACTCATCCTCTTATAAATAGTGCTAACTTCAGGCATGTTTTCCTTGAACCACGCCTGCATTTCCCCGAGAAGGATATCGGTTCCCAGGTAGCCATCATTAACCAGATAGACCGTCTTGCCGTCCAAAGAATCCAGCCGGGGAGCCATCTGTTTTAGCTGGATGGCAGGCGGTTGCCCCCTTGGATTGAGCACGGTAATTTGCCGCTCGCTGGCTTGCCCTTGCGCCAGAATCGGCGTATTAAGAACCGGATACATACAAAACAAGCTCAGAAACAACAAGGCGATTAGCGTTATCGAAATGTGCCGCCTCATTTCTCTATCCTCCCTGTACTTATAGTTGTTGATAAAAATTCGCTTTTTAATGAACGGAGTATAGAAGATTTGCAGTTGTATGTCAAATAAACTCTGCCGCACATTTCGGCTGGAAATCACAAGCTGGATTTAAGGGCTCTAATCAGCAAGGGAACAGATTCAAATACTGTAATGTCTATGACGGCATCATCAATGATATCAAATATCTATGCATCTGTGACCCCACCGCCAGTGTCATGGTACGAATGCTATGTTCCCTGGTCAAAGGTAAGAGTATAAACGAGGCGGAACCTCTCACCGGAAAATCTTTTTCACAGGGGATGGGAGGCGGTATTATTCTTAATTGACAAATAGATGCATAAGTGATATTTGAATAAAAATATGTATTGTTTTCTATAATACAAAGCAGTTTTATCAATATTTTCTCTTCATTTACATTTACTTTTTCAATTTCAAATTTAGGATAAACATGAAAGGGGGCCAAGCAAGTGAAAACCGTAACCTTAACTGTGAATGGAGTAAAAAGGAAGGTTGATGCCAGCCCGGACCTGGTGTTGCTCGACCTGCTGCGCGAAGAACTCGACCTTACCGGGACCAAGCAGTCCTGTGACCGCAAAGGCCAGTGCGGTGCCTGTACGGTAATCGTCGATGGCAAAGCAACGCGTTCCTGTTTGAAGAAAGTAGTCGACCTGGAGGGAGCGGATGTCATCACTGTAGAGGGCCTGGGCACGCCTGATAATCCCCACCCCGTCCAGGAAGCCTTTGTCCTGACAGGCGCTATCCAGTGCGGCTACTGCACGCCGGGCATGATTATGGCCACCAAAGCCCTGCTCGATCAGAATCCCGATCCTGACACAGCTGCGATCAAGAAAGCGCTGGCACACAATCTTTGCCGCTGTACCGGCTACGTAAAAATAATCGATGCCATAAAGTTAGCCGGTAAATTCCTGCGGGGGGAGACCACACCGGCGAAGGTCCGTGCCAATATCGATAAAGATAAGATGATTGGTGAATCCCATCCCCGTCCTTCTTCCATGCTTAAAGCCTGCGGCCTGGCTAAGTTCGGCGGAGACTATAAAATGGATAACATGCTGGAAATAGCCGCGGTGCACAGCACTGAATTCCATGCCATTATCAAGTCCATCGACACTTCTGCAGCAAAGGAGATGCCGGGTATGGTCGGCGTGATGACGGCGGAAGATATTAAGGGCACCAACCGCCTCCCCTTTATCGCCCTAGACCAGCCCGTGCTCTGTGAGGACAAGGTAAGGGCCTATGGCGACCCGCTGGCTATTGTCGCTGCGGAGACCAGGGAACAGGCACGAGCCGCTGCCGCCGCCGTAAAGGTTACTTACGAAAAACTACCGGTGATGAAAACACCGGAAGAAGCCCTGGCACCGGCCGCGGTGCAGATTCACCCCCATTCGCCCAACCTCTGTTTCCAGCAGCCCCAAATAAAGGGCGACGCTGACAAAGCGCTCAAAGACGCGCACGGGGTAATCGAAGCAGACTTTTCCACGCAAATGAACCACCAGTCACCCCTGGAACCGGAAGCCTGCTTCTGTTATTTAGACGGTAATGAACTGGTGGTTATCGGGCGGAGCATCATGATTCACGCCCATGCCGGCATGATTCAGGGAGCCGTCGGCGCGGAAAAGGTTCGCTATATCGAGCCCTACTCCGGGGGCCAGTTCGGTATTAAAGCCAACATCTCATCGGAAGGCATTGCCGCCGCGGCCGCCATGCATTTTAAGCGTCCCATCCGCTATATACCCAGCCTGGCGGAATCGTTCCTTATTACATCCAAACGCCATCCCTTCTCCATGAAGACAAAACTGGCCGCTGATGCAAAAGGGAACCTTACCGCTTACTTTAATGATTTTATCATGAACAAAGGCGCCTATTTCCTGCTTGGCCCCATTATGGCGGGGCGCGCCCTGCACATGCTGAACGGAGCGTACAATATACCTAACATTTCCGCTTTAGTTAAACTGGTTTATACCAATAACGGAAGCGGCGGTGCTGCCCGGGGAGCCGGACCGCCCCAGGTCATGTTCGCACTGGAATCACTGATGGATATGATGGCGGAGAAGCTGGGCATGGACCCGCTGGAATTCCGCAAGATGAATGCCCTCAAACCGGGTCAGACACGCTCCACGGGTGCTCCTATAGACCAGACCTCCTTCCCGGAGCTGTGCGATGATATCAGACCGCACTACGAACGCGCTAAGAAGGATGCCGCTGCCTTCAATAAAAAGGGCGGCAAGATAAAACGTGGCGTGGGTATCGCCTGCATGTCCTTCGGCATTGCCGAAGCCGGCGACCGTGCCGATAATGCCGTGGAGATAAATCCTGATGACACTGTTACCATTTATGCCGCCATCGCCGACCCCGGTGAAGGCAACGACTCTATGCTTTCGCAACTGGCAGCCCAGGTTCTCGGTCTGCCTCTGGAAAAGATAAAACTCTATACTCGCGACACGGATAAGACTGTAGCGGCGGGGCCCTCTGCCGGCAGTCGGCAGACCTATATGGGCGGCGGGGCCCTGGTCAACGGACTTGAAAAAATGGCTAAGGCCATGGAAGAAGCCGGCTCCAAGACCTACTCCGGACTCAAGAAGGCCGGCAAACCCACCCGCTATGAGGGCACGAAGCAAATTGCGGGTAAAGACGAGTTCGATCCCAAGACCGGGCAAACCGACTCTTTTGACTCCCAGGTACACAACATCCAAATGGCAGAGGTTGAAGTTGATACAGAGACAGGCAAGACCAAAGTTCTAAAAATGACCACTGCCGTTGACGCTGGCCCCATTATCCACCCGCAGAACCTGGAAGGTCAGTTGGAAGGCGGTATGGACCAGGGTATTGGCTATGCTTTAAGGGAAGAATTCGTTCTTGGCGAGACCAAGGACTGGATAACATTCAAATTCCCCACCATTGCAGATTCCTTCGAGGTGGAGTTCGTCAAACGTGAGACTCCCCGCATCAGAGGCACACTAGGCTCTACCGGCATCGGCGAGATGACGATGGTTTCTACCGCGCCAGCAGTTACAAACGCTATCTATAACGCCTGCGGCGCCAGGATTCACCACCTACCCGCCACTCCGGATAAAGTAAAGGCTGCAATAGCCGCTAAAACATAAACAAAAACAAAGAATCGGCAGGCTCGGAAAAAGGGCTTGCCGATTCAGCCTCTATCTTTTATTCAATATCTCCCATAATTTCTTAAGCCAGTCGAGAATAGCAATCCCCCTACCGCAGGCATTCACACAAATACCGCATTCATTGCAGTTATCAATACGGTGTTTTTCCTTATGGTAAATAGACCGTGCTGTCTCGATGTCATCATACATAATGGCATCATTGTAGAGTTCAAAGAGGCGCGGCACATCAATGCCCTGGGGGCAGGGCATGCAGCCGTAGCAGGTGGTACAGGGGATGGGCTTCATCTTCCGGTAAGCATCCCTGACCTGGCTGATGAGCACCTCCTCTAGTATGGTGAGGCTATCTGGTCCAGCGGTATCAGCCAGGGCCATGTTTTCCACTACCTGTTCCATGGTGTTCATATTACAGACAACGGTAGCTATTTGGGGGTGACTCCAGACCCAGCGTAATCCCCACTCCGCCAGCGAACGCTTTGGGGAAGCGGTTGCCCATACCTTGGCTACTGATTCCGACGGCGCTTTGGTCAGCCTTCCTCCAAGAAGAGGCTCGGCAGCCACCACCGCCAGCCCTTTCTCAGCAGCACGTCTGAGTCCGCTGACACCCGGCATGCGGTCTGCGTCCATATAGCTGTACTGAAACTGGCCAACGGCCCAGTTATCGTAAGAATCCAGTATCTCCCTGAGAATATGAAAGTGGTCGTGGAAGGAGAACCCCACATGGCCAATTCGCCCACTACTCACGGCTGCCTCTGCCCAGTCTAGTGCATCCAGTTCCTTTAATTTTGGCCAGGTCTCCCGGTTTAGGCCCCCAAAAAGATAAAAATCAATCGTGTCCGTCCCAAGCCATCCTAGTTGTTCGTTTAGATAACGGTCAAAGTCCCGTGAGGAATGGATAAAGAGAGACGGCAGACTGGCAGTAATTTTTATTTTCTGCCGGTAGCCGTCTTGAATTGCCCGGCTGATTAGACGGGTCAGACGCTCATGAGGATAACCCAAGTTCAGATAATTGACACCATGGTCAATGGCAAAACGGATAATCTTGATGGATCCGGCTTCATTGATGTCTTTCGGGTCCTCGTCGGCTAACGGCAACCGCATAACACCAAGGCCTAATACCGATACTTCCCAATCCAGCTTGCCGAACCTGCGGTATTTTATTTATGTCCTCCCTTTAGTTACATCTTGAATCAAAGTGGTTATTCTTCTTCTTGCACCCAGGGAGAATCGTGCTCACCGCTGAGGCAGCAGACAATAAAGGCGTAGGGCTTATCCATCCACCTGGTGATGAGGGGGAGATGGGGAAAGCCGGAAGGGCAGACGGCGACAGTAGGCGTGTTGAAGACATGCCTTTCGTATTCCTTGCCCATAGCCAGCTCCTGCTCACACCCCAGAAAATTCAGGTCATCCGGGTCAAGGCCGAGAAAGACCAGTATTTCCTCGGAAGGATGGTAGTGGGCTTCGCCGCCGCGGTGCCATATACCTGAGCCGGTGTAAAATCCCCAGGTGAAATTGATTTCAAACCCCTCCAGGTCTTTACCGTAGAGCCAGACAAGTTGGTCAGCGTTCCCCGGCCCCAGAAGGCCCACCTGGCTCATATCCATTTCAGAATCAGGATGCTCCTTCTTGAACTCCGCCAGCAGACGCTCATCCTTGGCAATAATTGACATCCTGACCGGTTCGAAGCCGGGACCAAGCGGTTTAACCAGGTGCCCATACTTGGAACCCGTTGTTTTAGCCTCTTCCGGGAGCGGTTCAGCCTTGTAGTCCGCGGCCAGACCGATATGGTAATGGGCAATAGGTTTATCTACTTTTCTCACCGTAACCGGGCCGTGCGGTGTCCCTTTGGGGACGATGATTACCGAAGGTACGTTAAAGATATGCTCCTCGCGTTCCTCGCCCAGTTCTACCGATATTTCGGCACCCAGATAGGTGATATCGGTGTTATCGGTGCCGGCAAAAACCAGGCACTCGTCGTAGGGGTGAACCAGCGCCCCTTTAGCGGGGTGAAGCTTGCTGGCTTTTTTAACAAACCCGTACGAGAAATTGGCGTTGAACCCTTCCATATCCTTGCCTTCCATCCATATCCACGGCTCGGGATATAAACCTTCCGGCGGTTTTTGGACCAGTAGAGATTTTATCAGATGGGCATACTTTTTCTCGGCCATTTTAATAACTCCTCCTGAATAATGATTTCTCCTTGCCGTTTAGGCCTCTACCCAGGGCGAGGCGTGTTCGCCGCTTAGGCAGACAACGATAAAGCCATAAGGCTTATCCACCCACCTGGTGATGAGGGGGAGGTGGGGGAAACCCTCGGGGCAGACGGCAACGGTAGGCGTATTAATGATATGTCTCTCTTGGTCCTTGCCCATACCCAGTTCTAATTCAGCCCCCAAGTAATCCATGTTATCCGGGTCAAGGCCGACATAGACCAATATTTCCGCTTCCGGGTGGTAGTGGGCTTCGCCGCCGCGGTGCCATTTGCCGCAGTGGGAGTGAAAGCCCCAGGTGAAATTGACCTCAAACCCCTCCAGGTCCTCACCAAAGAGCCAGACAGTCTGGTCTCCGTTTCCCGGACCAACTCCCCTCTCCGCCGGGTGCATTACGCCGGCACGGTCAGCAATAAAGGCATAACTAAGTGGGTCGCCGGGGGGTGGCGGGCCGGCGGACTTTCGCTCATCGAACGCCTTCCAGTCAATGTACGTAATCATTCTTTTAATCAAATGGTCGTATTTTGAACCCTTTGTTTTGGCGTTTCTAGGAACCGGGGTTGCCTTGTAGTCAGCACCCAAGCCGATGTGGTAATGGACTATAGGTCTGTCCACCCGCCGGTAAGTAACCGGCCCGTGTGGCATCCCCTTGGGGATAAGCACTACCGATGGCTCGGTAAAGACGTGCTCTTCAGCCTCTTCGCCCAGCTCTATAGATACCTCGGCACCCAGATAGAGTATATTACTGGTATCGGTTCCCTCAAAAACCAGGCACTCATCGTAAGGGTGCACCAGTGCCCCTTCAAGGGGATGGCAAACGCCGGTATTCTTAACAAAACCAAAGGAAAAATTGGCGTTGAACCCCTCCATGTCCTTGCCTTCCATCCAGAAAAGCGGATCGGGATATAAGCCGGCGGGTCCCTTCTTGGCAATGAGCGGTTTTATCAGATGGGAATACTCTTTCTTGACCATTTTGAATGCCTCCTTTCATAAATAGCGACGATATTAGATTTTAGCCCACCTTAACACACCACGTCAAGCCTGAATTTGACAAAACACCTACAGAGTGCTACGCTCTCAGCGTCATCCACACAACAGGCATATTCACGCCTGAGAGTCTCTTTAACAGTCAGGTCTTAGCGAAAGGAGGTAAAAACCCTATGTCCGAATCAAAACTAGAGAAGTATATCAGGAGAGATATGAAAGTGTCCGAAGAAATCCAGCAGCGTCATCTTGAGGTTAAAAGCCCGGTGCTGGGTCTGGTCAGTGACCAAAGCCTGGGCAGTAAGGACTTCGCCCTGAGCTGGTGGCCCATCTCTGAACCCTTTGAGATGATTTCGGAACCCCACGCCCATGACTTTGACCAGTTCCTCATCTTCGTCGGGGGTGATATGAGGAATATGACGGACCTCGGCGGCGAGGTGGAACTGACCCTGGGCGAAAATGACAACGAGCTGGAAAAATTCGTCTTCACTACAGCCACCACAGTCTATGTCCCCGCCGGGTTGCTGCACAACCCTCTAAATTTCAAGAAAGTGAATGACCCCAATAAGCCCATCCTGTTCCAAGACTTTTTCTTTTCTCGTGAGTATAAGAGGAAGGAGAAATAGAGACGACCGGGAAGATGTACTTCTACAGAGATACATCTTAATTCTTCTGCCTAAAAACACAGCCGGAGGATGAGAGTCCCCCGGCTGGACTATCTGCTGTTTTACCTATTTATAAACGCCGTATTCCTTGGCTGCTTCCATCACCGCCCGCAGGTTATCCGCGTTCCCCTTATTCATAGCGACTCCCCCGGTTAATATATAGCCACCGCCCGGGGCGCAGACCTCGATGAGTTGACGGCAGCATTCTTTGACTTCCTGGGGGGTGCCGGTATACAGCACTGAGGAGGGTATATTGCCCGCAATGCAGGCAGTATCACCCAGGATCTTTTTGGCTCTAGCCATATCCGTCTGGTCAAACCACCATACCGCCGAACCGCGCGGCAGGTCTTTGATAACCTCCAGTCGCCGGTTGTACTTCCCTTCGGCAAAGGGCATGGGAACCAGGCCCTCGTTAATCATGCCCATCATCACCTCTCTAAAGGTGGGCCAGTAAAAGGTCTCGTACTGCTTGTCGGACATGAAGGTGTCGTCACCCTTATGCAAGGGCATAGGTACCACCGGGCAATTCGTTGCATTGGCCGAGGCTACGGCTTCATTAATAAGCATAGGCAACATTCGTTCCATAGCTTCAATGATCTTCTCCGGCTGGCGGTACATATCCACCATTATCCCGTGCGTCCCCCTCAAAAGATCACCTAGCATGTCAAAGGGCGCGCCGCTAAAGCCTCCCCAGATGGAGGGGAGTCCCGCCTCCAGAGACGCTCGGCTGCATTCCATAACCACCTGCATCCACTTGTTCGCTTCCGTGCCGGCATCCATAAGAACCTTAAGAGCCTTCTGAATCTCCGGCCGACCGTACTGGAGAATATAAAAAACCGGTATCGCCAGCATGGGACTTAGTTGAGGAAGAGTCCCCAGCGGCTCCAGGGCCTTCGCGACCCGGGGGAGGTAGAACCGCCACCAGAAATCGGACGGATCTGTCATGAGGGCGTCATATTCATCTGCCTTCATATATTCGCCCTCAATGAACTGATATGTTTCATTATCATCCGGCAGGCCATGGCCTGGCCAGACCTGCAGCCTGAAATCAATGGCTTCAAGCACCTTCCCCGGCATCACGAGCTCGGGGCCAAGATACGTATCCATCTCAAAATCATGGAGGAACTTCATATACACCCGTTTCAGCTCGTCGTAATCATACATCGCCTCTTTCAGGTTACTTCCGGCATAGAAAGGCGCGAAAAACCCTGCCGGCATCAGGACGGGAACACGGTCAGCCTCTTCCAGGTTAATGGCTTTAATGAATCTTGTGGCTCTTAGCTTATAGGCTTCTTCGGCTTCGGGGCTGGTGAATTTAACATCAGGCGAAAGCCACCGCTTAAACCTCTCTTCCCGTCTTTCCTGCGGGGTCAACTCCGACCAGTTTTTAACCGTATCCATATCTAACACCTCCGCTAGTTCTGGTTATTTGTACACGCCGTATCCCTCGGCACCTCCTATTTCAGCTTGCAGGTTGTCCGGATTACACCTGTCAACCCTAGAGCCTTTGATAAGAACTCACCTTTTTTGGGACTGAAGTGTATCGGATTTCCCCTTGTATGTCAAACCAAATCCGGCAGCAGGGTATTATGGCGGGAAACTTGCTTGCTAGACTGGTTAATTCCGGCCAAGTGGGCGAGCACATTTTAAGCAATTAAATGCTCCGGCCTGCAGTTGTTTTTTCGTGTCAAAATCCACCATCAAACGTGCAAATAATTCATACTAGCACAGGATTTTGGTATAACCCTGGCCACCATATAGATGTCAGATGCAAGGCGCCAAGGAGCGACGACTGAGGCGTATATCAAATACGCCGCAAGGAGGAGCGAACGCAGGCAACACAGCCCTTCGACTTTGCTCAGGGCCATGAGCGTGCCGAATGGCAGATGACATCTAGATGGTGGATCAGGCTGGTGTTTATATGATTGACAAAACCCTTAATATAATCTTTCATGCTGTGTGAAGAATTTCGGTTCATCCGGTTAATGAGTACGGAAATCACTTTATATAAATACTTGGTTTGGCCCATGGGGTCTCTTTGCGACAGGCGAACTTGTTTATGTGCAAGGCCCGGGCAATAAGCCGGACGAGGCGGGCGGCGAGCTATTGGAATAGTATATCATGACCGGAAGTCCGGCTATCATCTCACAAGTTACCCGCCCGCCTGGCAGGCACCTTATGCTATTATCTTGCTTCTAACCTTTTCGCCGCTGCAAAAAGAGCCCCATGGGCCGAACATCACCAATCTTGCTATAGTTTTATCATCATCAAGCGTGCTCATTTGCCGGATGATCCAGAATTTAGGCCCTCTGGACCTATGGAGGGGATGCTGGATTATATGTGTAACCAGCACTGGCGGTGGTGTTGCCGAGGGATTTGAGAGGCGATCCGCATGAATAGAAAGGCTTTTGCAGTCCTGGTAGCAAGCATGTTTATATCCATGCTGGGTATGGGTATTGTTACGCCGTTTCTTCCCATCTATGCCAATACCCTGGGCGCTTCCTCCATGGAAGTAGGTTTGATACAGTCAGCCTTCAGCATGACCGGTATCGGCACCCTTCTTTTTGTGGGACGGCTTTCAGATCGTTTCGGACGGAAATCGTTCCTCAGCGGCGGACTCATCATTCTTGCTATCTCATCGATTGGACTTATGTTTGCCGAAAAATCCCTTCATCTCATCCTCTGGCGCTTCGTGCAGGGACTCGGTGCCTCGGCTCATTTGCCCATCGCCCAAGCGTACCTTGGGGACATCACTCCGGAGGGCGACGAAGGAAGGTGGATGGGCTATTTCAATGCCGTTCTCTTCGCGGGTGTGGGCACCGGCCCTTTGGTTGGAGGAGTCCTTACCGATGCCTTCAATATCCGCACCACCTTTTTGGTCATGGCGGTCTTGAATGTCCTGGCTTTGATTGCCACGCTCCTCTTCCTGAAAGAGATGCCGCGCAAGACCGCTGCCCGTGAGCACGCCTCTATCCTTGCTCCATTGAAAAGCCGCATCATGCGGGGTGCCCTCAGCTATCGCTTGACGATCGGCATCGGCACCTCAACTCTTATGGCCTTCGTACCGCTTTTTGCGGACCTGAGGATTGGCATGAGTGCCAGCCTGATCGGAATCCTGTTGGCGATGCGGACGCCCGTTTCCATAGTCCAGTCTTATACCGGCCGTTTGGCGGACAGGTGGAGCCGCCGGTCCATGGTGATTTGGGGTGGCCTGGCCTCGGTCGCTGCCACAGCGCTTTTGCCTTTGACCGGGGGATTCTGGTTACTCCTCATCGTCTATATCTCTGCAACGCTGGGGCATGCCTTCGCGATGCCCGCTACCAATGCTTATATAGTGCATGAAGGACGTACCTACGGAATGGGCGCCTGCATAACGATGTTTATGCTGGCCATGCATATAGGCAACAGTATCGGGCCGGTGGTGCTGGGAGGAGTGGCTGACTGGCTTGACCTGGAGTTCACCTTCTACGGGGCTGCTATCTCCATGGCAATAGGGGTCTGGCTATTTGCCTGGCTGATCCGCGATCCTTCCGGCAAACCGGAGCCTATAGCAGATTAACTAATTCCTGAATTTTGCATAAACAATCTTGAATGGTTGTTAAAAAGGTTAGTAATGAGCAACTTGCAGCTTTTTTACCATACAACTATAAAATACCATTCGGGTGATTATGAACTATAAGAAAAATATTCAAGATTGTTTACCCTTCGGGAGTGCCGATTTTACCGGATCTACTGCGTTATCAAGCGCTTGCGGTAAAGTGCTACAGCTGCGCGCTTGATGCCTTGTATCTCCGGCAAACTCGACTCTTGCAAAATTCAGGTAATTACTTGCTCGGTACGTAATTTTGGCATATACTCATTTTCAGAAAACAGGTTCCCATCATGCATATAGAAGCAGAAGCGTAGTATGCACAAATTACCACAGTTATTGTGTTGGCATATCCTGCTCCATCATATAGCATGACAGTTATCTCCCGCTTAAAACAATTAAGGTTCATCCGGTTAATGAGTACGTTAGTTAATGATATCTAAATATTTTGTGCTATATGGGCCATGGGGTTCTCTTTTAAGCGGCGAACTCGTTTATGTGTTATGACCCTGCACAAAACAAGACGAGGCGGGCGGGTAGACTTTTCCAGACTTGGCCGGACTCCAGGATTTTCTATTATCTCATAAGTATTCCGCCCGCCTGGGTGGCACCTTACGTAGTTAGCATGCTGTTAATATTTTCGCCGCTTAAAAGAGAGCCCCATGGGCCATTAAGGTACTTATAATAAGGTTTAATCTTTTACTTCTTTACGTACTCATTACCCGAATGAACCATAATCAATACTGCTGTTGCATGCAGAATTCAAATTTGATTTTATGCACAAAAGCAAAAAAGAAAGAAGTACTTCAGGAGAAATAATATATGTATGAACTAACCCCGGTTACTGATCGTGTTAAAAGAATTCGTGAAAAATATCGGTCAACCAGGCCAAAGATGTGTATAGCCCGTTATAAGATTGTAACGGATTTTTATAAAGAAAACCCGCAATTGCAGGGGATTTTAAAAAGAGCTAAGAATTTCAAGAATCTCTGTGAAAAACTACCTGTCTTGATCAACGATGATGAAGTGATCGTGGGCTGGCAGGCCACTTCATACAGGGCCTGCGCACTTTACCCCGAAATATCTATCGGCTGGCTTCTGGATGAACTGAGGGAAGGATCAATCCCGCACAGGGAATGCGATCCATATATAGTTGATCCTGAAGATGCTGAGTATGTTTTAAGCACCGGGGACTTCTGGTTAAAGGAGTGTCTTAGCGCAAAGGTGGATGAATATATTCCTCTGGGATATCATAAACACGTAGGAAACGGGGTTGTGACTTTTGGAATAAAGGATACCAGCCAATCTCCTGTCGGTCATTTTGTCGCTAATTTTGACAAAGCTATCAATAAAGGTTTCGGTGCGATCAGGGCGGAAGCTCAGGCGAAAATGGACGAACTGGAAGGTGTCATGTTCGGAGATAGTGCTGCCAAATATAATTTTTATCGTGCCGTTACTATTGTATGCGATGGTTTGATTGGTTTCTCAAAGAGATACGCTGAAAGATGCAAACAATTAGCTTCAGTTGAAACCAATTCGAATCGAAAAAAAGAACTGGAAGAAATGGCGGATGTTCTTAACTGGATAATGCAGAATCCCTGTCGTAACTTTCATGAAGCAATACAGTGTATGTATATGTATCAGCTCTGCATGTGCCTTGACGGCCAACAACATGGTATCAGCTACGGCCGCGTAGACCAGTATGTTGGTCAGTTTTATAAAGCTGATATTGCCGCCGGTACTATCAGCCATGACAGGGCACAGGAACTTCTGGACTTATTCTATTTGAAAGTAGCTGAAATGAACAAAATATGGCCTTACTTTGCCACACTTTCCGGACCCGGATATACAAGCGGTCAGCTTATGACCATAGGCGGTGTAGATAAAGACGGTAATGATGCAACAAATCCTGTATCACCTATGATGCTTCAATCTGCCGGACGTCTGGCCCTGCATGATCCGCCCCAAGCGATGCGCGTCCATAAAGGCACTCCCCCTGGACTATGGGAAGCTGCTATTGAAACAACACAGCTTGCTGGCGGAGTTCCGACATTTGAGAATGACGATGTTATTATTCCTGCGCTTATGGAAAGAGGCCTTCCGCTGGAAAGCGCGAGGAACTACTGTCTTATAGGATGTGTCGAACCTCAGGGATGCGGAGATGAATGGGCCTCCCCGGGCGGCAATGGTACGGAATCGTTCTGGAATATGCTCAATGCATTCCTGCTGGCAATCAATAACGGCTACAACCCGATGCCCGGCAGGGACGGCAAGCTTGGAGGCCAGGTAGGACTGCCCACAGGCTATCTTTATGAAATGGAAACCTTTGATGAAGTACTTGAAGCAGTAAAGAAACAAATGGAATATTTCGCCAAATGGCAGGTTACCCTTGTGAATTCATGGGAATACGTTGCCTCCGAACACATGCAGCTTCCTCTCGTATCTGCAACTATCGATGGATGCATGCAGTCAGGCAAAGATGTTATGAAGGGAGGAGCTAAATACAATGCAACCGGCAACGCGGCAATTGCCATTGGCAATATTACTGACAGCCTTGCTGTGGTGAAATATATGGTATATGATAAAAAACTGGTAAGCGCGAGAGAACTTTATGATGCGATAATAAATAACTGGGAAGGCAAAGAAGACTTGCGGCAGCAGATAATCAATGAGGCCCCTCATTACGGTAACGACAATGAGCACACAGATCAATTTGCAAAATGGGCATCAGCTATATACGCAGATATCATTAACTCATCCACCGGGCCACGCGGGAGATGGTCTGCCGGATTATTTCCGGTCACAACTCATGTTCTTTTCGGGTGGCTTACAGCTGCATCGCCTGATGGAAGGAAGGCCGGCGAGCCGCTTGCCGACGGAATTTCGCCTGTGCAGCAGATGGACAAAAACGGCCCTACTGCTGTTGCAAAATCCGTCTCAGCTATTGATCAGAAAAAATTCTCTAACGGCACGTTGCTTAATATGAGATTCCACCCAACCGCGTTAAGAAATGAAACAGGGAAAGAAAAGCTCAAGGCTCTGATAAAGACTTATTTCAAACTTGGCGGTATGGAAATGCAGTTTAATATTGTAAGCGCAGATACTCTCAGAAAAGCGCAGCAGGAACCGGAAGAATACAGGGATCTGGTTGTCAGGATTGCAGGTTTCAGTGCTTACTTTGTGGAAATTTACAAAGCCAGCCAGGAAGATATCATAAAACGAACCGAACTGAACCTTTAAACGAAGAATCTTACCCGCCTCCGCAGTATGCTACGGCCTCCAAACCGTGGAGGAATGCGGGTATCCTCCAAATCCTTGGCTAAGGAAGACTGAAGCTTCGGCGGGTTACGCTGCACCAAAGGTGCCACGGGTTCCTGTCCGTGGGGCTCCACTTTTGCCCGGTATCTTAACTGATGTGGAAATTTAAGATGCAGATGTAAGGGCGGCGTTATCGTCGCCCTTTTGGTAAAAGGACTATAGTAATTTGGAAAGACAATTAACCGGGAAAGTCTATGACATTCAGGGATTTTCAGTACAGGACGGGCCCGGAATCCGCACAACGGTTTTTCTAAAGGGATGTCCTCTTCGCTGCCCGTGGTGCCATAGCCCTGAATCTCAGCAATTTCACGCACAGCTCAGCTGGATGGAAATGAAATGCGTGGGAATAGACGAATGTGGAAAATGTCTGGAGGCATGCTCCAAAGGCGCGATCTCTCCCGGAAAAGTCAAAAAACATCCGGTTACACAGGAGGATATCAGACATATCCATATAGACAGAACAATCTGTGATAACTGCGGCGATTGCGCTGATGTATGCTATCACAAAGCGTTATATATTTGTGGCACGGATTACACTGTAGAAGAACTGGTAGAGCGACTGAGCAAGGACATTCCCTTTTACGAAGAATCCGGCGGCGGAGTAACAGTTTCAGGCGGTGAACCTTTATCTCAACCGGAATTTACCCTGCAGTTGTTAAAAAGTCTTAAAGAACAAGGAATCCACACTGCACTTGATACAACCGGTCATGCTCAATATAGATTTATTGAACAGATTCTGCTGTATACGGATTTATTTCTGTACGATCTAAAACATATGGACAGTGAACAACACAAAATAGTCGGTGTAAACAATAAGCTGATACTGGAGAATGCCCAAAAAATTGCAACAGCCGGCGGTAATATACAGATCCGTATACCCGTAATCCCGAATTTCAACGACTCGGAAGAAAACATAAGGGAAACGGGCGAATTCTGTAAATTACTTGGCGAAGCAGTAAGTTTAGTACAACTGCTGCCATACCATAATCTTGGCGTCATGAAATACCAGAGAATTGATGACAGCAAAAAGGTTCTGGAGGCGCCGTTACCCTCTGATAAAAAGATCCAGGCACTTAAAAGGATTCTTGAAGATATGGGACTCCCTGTCACCGTGCACTAGGTTTTCTCTGCATTGATATTTTTACGCCTGTTAGGTTGGATTATTTCTCGGAGGTGTTGGCCATGAAAATACCGGATCTATTCAAAGTGGATAATTATGGTGTGGTAGTCACCGGAGGCGCGAGCGGGATCGGCCTGGGTTATGCAGAAGCGCTTGCTTCAAACGGGGCAAGGGTGACTATTCTCGATATCGATGCACAACGTGTCGAAGGTGAAACGACGCGATTGCGCGGTGATGGGCTTGACATCCGGGGCAAGGTTGTAGATGTGACGGATCGTGTGGCGCTTGATGCTGCCATAGATCAAGCGGCCCATACTTACGGGCAGCTTGATGTGGTATTTGCAAATGCCGGTATCGATCCGGGCGTTGGTTTCGTCGGCAACCGGGCAGGTTCGAAAAGGCGCCGAGTTTCCGAAGGTGCGCTTGAGAATTACCCGGACGAACGCTGGAACCGGGTGATTGATACCAATCTAAACGGGATATTCGCAACAGTCAGGGCGGCCGTACGCAACATGAAGCCAAAAAGATCGGGACACATCATTGTCACGTCTTCCCTGGCCTCGACCCGTGTTGAACCTGTGATCGGAGCGGCATACATGGCTTCCAAGGCGGGTGTTTATATGTTCATGAGAACGGTTGCATTGGAAGCTGCTGCATTCAACATTACCGTCAACGCGATCGCCCCCGGATTTATTATAACAAACATTGGTGGCGGCCACGCACACGATCCTGCGGAACAGAAGGCGGTCGCCAAGGAGATTCCAATGCACCGTGTCGGGTTCCGCAACGACCTGAAAGGGGTGGCGCTTTTTCTAGCATCTCCGGCATCGGATTATATAACAGGACAGGAAATCATCGTCGACGGCGGTTTGGGACTTGGTTTTGCTGATTAATGCGGTTTTCATTGTTATATATCCAGATTTCTTATTGATAAATCTTACTGCTGGAACCTGCAACAGCAGGGATATTGTATTCCTTTAATATTTCGGTCAGTTCAAGCAGGTTCTTCTCCCACACCACTCTTTCCGGTGGAATGAAACCTTCCATAGGATAAGGCATATTCAGAGAGAGATATTTCTCAGTACCAATCCTTCTGTAAGGCAAAAGCTGAACCTGCACAATATTATTGCTAAGCTCATCCCTGATAAATTCTCCTGTTGCCCTGATATTTTCCTCGCTGTTGTTATGATCAGGCACAACAGGTATTCTTATGACAAGCGGTTTCTTCAACTCAACTGTTCTTTTGATATTGTTGAGGATGAGTTCATTGCCGACACCGGTATATTCCTTGTGCCTTTTTGTATCCATGTGTTTAATGTCCGTTATGACAAAATCCGTATCCTTGTATACTTCCTCCATATGTTCCCGCGGGCAATGCAGTGATGTTTCAACGCAGGTATTGACTGCCTCGTCTTTGCACGCCTTAAGCAGGAGCACTGCAAATTCATATTGCAGCATAACCTCGCCGCCTGAAAGAGTTACGCCGCCGCCTGTCTCCAGGTAAAAGCTTTTGTCCTTAAGAATTACTTCCATGAGTTCCGGGACAGTCATCTTTTTACCCCAGATCATAATAGCCCCGGATGGGCATTCTTCTGCGCATATTTTGCAGTCACTGCATTCAGAGATTTCATCTAAGCGGAATAAATAATCATCCCGCGTTTTGATGGGTGTTCCGGGTCCGAGAGGGCATGATTTGATGCATAGGGAGCATTTGCTGATTCCAATGCACTTGGAAGGAAAGATGCCTATTTGCTGTTTGGGAGACAGTCCCTCAGGATTACTGCACCAGATACATCGCAGAGGGCACCCTTTGAAAAAGACCTCTGTCCTTATACCCGGGCCGTCATGAATTGTATATTTTTGAATATTGGTGACAATTCCGAAAGGTTTATCAGCCTGTGTCGCTTCCATTATTTATCTAATTTATTCAGATCAGTCGAAAGACAGCTCAGTTCTGTTTATAAGGTCGCTCTGAAGCTCCTCGCTGAGTTCCACAAAATACGCGCTGTAACCTGCTATACGCACAAGCAGATCTTTATACTGATCCGGTTTTTTCTGAGCGTCTATAAGGATATCTTTGCCAATAATATTAAACTGGCTCTGCATGCCTCTGTCTTTAAAATAGACATCCATAAGTGAGATAAGACTATCCCTGCCAGCTTCTCCTGATACAGCTCCAGGAGAGAATTTCCAGTTGAGAATTATTCCATTGCCAATGCGGCTGTGATCCAGCTTTGCCACTGACTTTGCTATTGCTGTTGGCCCGCTTCTGTCATGAGACCCCATCTCAGTATGCACAGGGCCTATGCAGTCGGACAGAGGCTCATACGCTTTTCTGCCATCCGGCGTGGTTGCTGTAAACAAACCAGCCATAACATTCTGTGTAACGGAAAAAATTCCCGGCATATATTCGCCGCCATGCGGTGTGGGTCTGTGCTCAACGTGTTTGCAGTACGTATCTGTTACGAATCTCGCCACATCATCGGCATAATCGTCATCATTGCCGTAACAATGCATCCTGTCACTGTTTACTAACGCGTACAATGGCTCATACCCTCCCCAGTTCGCTTTTAACGCATCGAGCATTGTTTTCCCGTCCACTTTCCTTTCGTCAAACACAAGCTGTTTTATTGCAGTGAGGCTGTCCGCTACAGTTCCTATTCCTACACCCTGCGGACCGCTGTGATTATAAAGGGCGCCTCCTGTTGATACGTCCTTGCCCCTGCCTATACAATCTTGGATAAGAAGGGACAGATAAGGCAAGGGTTTAAGCCTCTGATGCGCTGTATCCACCTTGTTGACCTGGGAGATCATAATATCGCACCAGTATTCCATTTGCTTGTCAAAGGATTCCATAACTTCATCAAAGGAACTAAAGGTTTCAAGACTGCCTGTATCAATTCCCAGCCTGCCTCCTATGCCTGCGCATTTTTTATGTCTGGGACAATGAGGACCGCAGTCAATACAGCGTCCGCTGTTTATGGCAAGCTGCATTACCTTTGCCATATTAAAGGAGCTGGAATCATGCCAGCCATAGGTCTTGCCAGGCACACAAGGTTCAACGCATCCTATTCCAACATAATTTCTTGCATCCTCAATAGGCTTATCATAGTTCTGCAGAGCTTTGATCATTTCAGTATCATTGAAGATCTTTGGCTCGCCGGTTCCGATCCTAATCACATTAAAGGTCTTTATCTTGAATTCCCGCGGGGAGTTTTCATGAAGACGCACTCCCATCCATGGATTCGGTATCCTGGTATGCGCATGCGCGTCCAGCACCATGTAGCTGAGATCATTCGTAGCGTCATTGCCGTCTTTGTCAACTCCGCCGACATCAAGGGCTGTTCCTCCCATGAAAGTGCCGCTTGAAAAGACTATTGCTGTCTTATCGCGGATCTTGCAGAGTTCATGGATTTTGAGGAAGGACATCTCTATGAGTTCCTGAATAAATTCCCTGCTGAATCTGCCTTCTTCAATATCTTTTTTATAATAAGGATAAAAGAGCTGATCGAAACGTCCATAAGTTACGGAATGACCGTTTGATTCTATAATGATCATATCAGTTGCAATTTGCCACAGCTGTATTGCTTCCCAGAAATCCCTGGCAGGGCCTTCCGCCACCTGAAAACAGTTTGCAGAAATACGGAGGAGTTCGGCTTTTCTCTTATCGCTTGTCTCTTTTTCTGCCATATCAGCAGCTAGCTGCGCATAACGCTTTATGTATGAAACAGCACCCTCCAACGAGATCAACGCAGCGTCGTAGAATTCTTTTTTAAAGATATCTTCTGGGTCTGATGTATTCAGCTTTGCAATTTGTTCCTGTATCTGTTTTCTAATTCCGCCGAATCCGAGAGTAAACAGCCTTTCATAGTCAGCGCAGACATGTCCTACACCTGCTGAAACGAATAAATCGAAAAAATTTATGCCCTTTAGGAGATGAGAGCCTTTGAGCTCTTCTTCAGTCAATGTGCTGAGAACATTCTCTTCCAGAGTGTTTCCTTTCCAATATTGCCGAATCTGGAACAGCGCTTCTTTAGTCTTGTCATCAATAACATAACGGTCATTGCGGCGCTGATCAAGCGGGAAATTGACCATTTCGTCGCATAGCCAGTCAATAGCGAACTCAGGATAAACAGGCGCGCTTTTTGCCGGTGCGGCTATTTCCCCGACTATCAGTTCATCTGGCCAGATGTTTATATTCACATTCTGGAGTACATCACGGTAAGTCATTGCGCATTTAAGTATCTGAGGATATGCAGTATATTTTTTGAAGTATCCTTCTGTGTATATTACCGCCCTCTGATGGTCAGCAGTATGAGCCCTGGCCTTTAGCCATTTCAATATTTTATTTATTCTGGGAAATGGCGACGGGTTTTCTGTTACACCGGAAACGCCGATTCCCCATTCTTTATCATAGGGTTCTATCCCTAAGGGTTTTTGAACCGAGGGTTCTTGAGTAAATGAGTCAGGGGAATTTATATTATTTTCTACTACTGTATCCATTGTATTTTCCTCTAATAATAAACAATAGGGAATTTATTTAAAACTCAATTGAAATTTTTAAAGGAAATTCAATAAAAGCATAACAATGATATTAATAATCAAAAGGAATAATATTTGATAAGAATTCGCTTTTTGCGGCTGAAGTGTATTGAATTTCCCCTTGTATGTCAAATGAATTCAGCCGCAAAATATTGTGGCAGGAAACTGGCTTGTTATATTGTTTAATTCCAGCCAGGAGGGCGAGGAAATTTTAAGCAATTTTCATGTTTTGTTGACAAGAAGCATATTTCCATGCTAATATTTAAAATATATAATTCTCATCCTTATAACACAATTATCTATTTGATTTTACATAACAACTGTAACGGAGATCGATATGCACAAAAAAGCAAAATTCTTCATAAGCAGTTTGCTTTTAATGACGGTTGCAGTATGCATAAGTCTTAGCAATTGCTCTGAAAAAAAACAAAAAGTATATCATGTTGGTATTTTAACAGATTATTCCCCTTTCCTGGCTATTGCTGACGGTTTTAAGTCCGGCATGGTTGAGTTGGGCTATATCGAAGGTGAAAATATAGTGTATGATGTTCAGATAAAGGACTTTGATCCCGAGGGACAAAAAACGGCCGTCAAGCAATTTATAAAGGACAAGGTCGACCTGATTTTTACCTTCCCCACCGAAGCAAGCGTCATCGCCTATAAACTCACTCAGGGAACAGACATGACGGTAGTGTTTGCAATGTGCGGCGTAGAGGGAAATCTTCCCATTGAGAGTGTGCGGCATCCTGGCGGAAATATTACCGGCGTGCGCTTTCCCGGTCCGGATAACACAGTTAAACACCTGGAATTGATGCTTGAAATAAAACCCGAAACCAAACGAATTTGGGCCACGTATAATCCCAACTATCCCAATACGGTCGCTATACTGGAAGCATTGCGTGAAGCCGTTTCATCCTATGACGTGCAACTCCTGGAAGCTCCCAATGAAACAATCGAGGAAGTCGAGGCGGACCTGCAGAACCTGGTAGCATCCGGCAAAGTCAATGTTGATGCCATTCTACTGCTGCCGGAAGGCCTTTCCCAGTCACCGGACGTATCCAAGGCCATCATTGAATTCGCGAAAAAACACAATCTCCCTGTTGGTGGAGGGGTTCCCTTTACCCTTGATCTGGGTGCGGTATTCTCCTTTCTGCCTGACGATTCGGAAATGGGAAAGCTGGCCGCTCTCTCGGCCCACAAAATATTCAACGGCATTCCAGCCGGTACAATTCCGTTGATCACACCGGAGAACTATCTCTATCTGAATTATAAGGCCATCCAGGATCTCGGACTAACTGCAAGTGAAGGTCTATTAGGCCAGGCAAAGGAAATAATCCGATAATAAATGGCGCTAAAAAAGAGTAGAATCTTAGCCTTAACTGGCGGGATTTTCAGAGTACGCTCGCAAATACTACACACAATGTTGCTGTAGAACCTCTTTTAACCGGTCCACCTTAATCGGTTTTTCGAGAAAATCATTCATTCCGGCGGCAAGCGCTTGTTCCCGATCTTCCTGCATCACCGCGGCCGTGAGCGCGATAATGGGGATTTCTTTACTTATATCATTACGAATTATCTCTGTTGCTTCTATTCCATTCATCTCCGGCATCTGTATGTCCATAAAAACGACATCGTACGAATTATTAGCCCTCAGCTTCTCAACCGCTTCCTTCCCATTTTTTGCCTTATCAACGATAAGCCCATATTTCTTAAGTAATGTCTCCATCAGTTTCATGTTTACCGGGTTGTCTTCCGCCACCAATACCTTCAGCCCCTTAAAAAAGACTTCCTCGGCCAAATGACGCGTGATAATATAGGTTTCTCCTTTACGTTTATCACCGAATACCGTCCTGATTACATTTATCAGTTCTCTGCGAATAATGGGTTTTGGTAAATACCCATCAAACCCCTTCATCTTTGCATGCATCGATTGACCGGGAACCGCATCTGATGTAGCCGCTATGACCTTTAGATGCCTTAATCTCTCATCTTCCCGAATCTTCTCAATGAATTCATACCCATCCATTTCAGGCATCATCGTATCACTAATGACAAGATCAGGGAGTGTTTCTTCTGATGCAAGAAACGATACAGCTTCCTGTGCTGAATGGGCGACAAATAGAACGTGCATTTTTGCAGTCATGCAGTATTCCTTAAATATTTCGCCGGCATGACGGTTATCATCAACTATAACCACCCGCTTTCCCTTCAAAGATTCGAAACTTATTGGTTCTATTTCGGCCTCAATAATCGGTTTTGCCTGCGCAAGTTTTAGAGTGAAAATGAACTCACTTCCTTTCCCCTCTTCCGATTCTACCCAAATCTCTCCCCCCATCTTCTCAGCAAAGGCCTTTGTAATCGATAATCCCAATCCCGTACCGCCATATTTACGAGTCGTTGAAGCATCAGCCTGTGTGAATATCTCGAATATCGACTCCTTTTTATCTTCCGGGATGCCAATACCTGTATCCCGAATAGTCAGTCTGAGCGTGCGGATCAGGCCTGGCTCGCCATCTCCCTGCTTGTCACTTGGATCCAAGCCTATCGTTGTAAATATTTCTCCCTTTTCAGTGAACTTGATTGCGTTACCAATCAAATTAATCAATATCTGACGGATACGTGTCGGATCCCCCTTGAAATATCTCGGCCCCTCTTCCATACGGTAGAGTACATCAACAGAACTCCCGACCATTTTGGATCTTATCATCGATAATACACTCTCAATAAGATACATAAAATCAAAGTCAATGCACTCAAGCTCATAATCTTTCTCCTCAACTCTTGAAAAATCCAGGATATCATTAATGAGCGCAAGTAAGAGATTCCCGCTACTATGCATGGTCTTTACATAGTCGCTCTGCACTTCATCAAGGTTGGTATCCTGCAACAACCCTGTAAACCCTATAATCGCGTTCATTGGAGTTCTAATTTCATGAGACATATTGGCTAAAAACCGGCTTTTTGCTTCCGAGGCTATTTCTGCCTGCTTTTTGGCTTCTCTCAGTGCCTCCTCAGCCTTCTTGCGTTCAACCACTTCTTCAGCAAGTTCATCACGCGAAACTGTCGTCCTGTTTAAATTTTCAACCATCTTGTTGAAACTTGTGGCCAGTTCTCCTATTTCATCATGTGACGCACTCTTTATCTGGGTATCCAAATCACCTTTGCTGATTTTTCTGGTAGCATTTCTCAGATCTATGATCGGTTTTGTTATCTTTTTGGAGAGATAGATACCTAACATAGTGGCCGGGATAAAGCATACTAACATAAATGATATCGATCGTGTAAGCGCCTTAATTACAGGCTCGTATGCCTCCAGGGCGGGCAATTCAACTACAACCGCCCAATCAGGACTACCAATATGCGCGTGGTTTGCTACGACTTTATTTCCTCTGATACCCTTTGATATGTCAGCGTGGTCTTCATGAGTTAATTCATGCCCTTCTACAAATCTAGCCACCTCCTGCAAGTGGTCTAATTTTTCTCTCCTTAAAACACGACTTATGTCGCCAAAGGCTATTAGATTGCCTTGTTTGTCGACCACATAGGCCACGCCCGCTTTACCAAACTTTATGCTACCTACAAGATCCCACATGAATTTCAAGTTTACCTCGGCCGTCAGGATCCCCTTAAAAATACCGAAGACATCTGTGATCGGAACAGCCATTATCATCAGCGGCTCGCTGGTTACTTTATCAATATATACCGGACTGACATATGTTTTTCCCTTACTCGCCTGAGAAAACAACTCACTCTCGAACTGTCCGGTTGATTGATCTAATGCCAGTCTTGATACACGCGCTGTTCTTTGTAATTCCCGATTTTGTGCGTTTAACAGGATCAACTGACGAAAGGCGGGTTCAAGGCCCAGCAACTTATCCAGGACCAGTTTCTTCTCTTCCTGGCTTGCCATTGCCAGATTGCCAACACTGTTTGCCGTTTCCAATACTCCAAATTTCTTTTGAATGAACCCCTTGACCGAATTCGCCGCCTCCTGGGCAATTAGTTTTTGCTGAGTGACAACTAAATCTTCCTGGCTCTTGAAGTTGAAATACATGTCCAAGCCACTGACAATCAGCAGAACCACCGCGCTCAAGGCCAAAAAAGAAATAGCTAAAGTAACCGTCAAGCTCCGGAACTTGCTTGCTTTTTTTGTTTCAGGCTTTAACAATTTAACGAATTATCTCCTTTGCCATGCTTAACAAACCTTCACTCACGTCCAGTCCCAGTTCTTCAATCACTCTGTAATTCAGCCGCAAATACATCGTGGGTGTGACAACCATGATCGTGCCGGCCGGGCTACCTTTGAATATTTTGTCGGCCTGGATAGCGGCAAGTATGCCCATTTCAAAGGTGTCAGGACCATAACTAAATACAGCCCCCTGGTCCGCGGTATGGGCCACGGTACCGGCAATAGGCGCTTTATGTTCATTCGCAAATTTGAGGATCTCCCCGAAACATTCGGAAGAGTGGGTAAGAATATCAGGCATCATCAGGATAGCATCAATGCCAATATCATCTAATGCGGCTCTCTTCTGCAGGGCAGCCTGACATTCCTCCAGATCGTTGATAGGCTCTTCCACCAGGGTTAAACCCGTGTCCCGGATTGCCGGCCGCAACTGCCCAATCGCGATGGGTGCATTGGGGTAGTTATGATCATAGATTATATAGATCCGGTTGGCCTGCGGCACCAACTCGCGCAAGATATCGAGACGCTTAACTGTCATCTCCGGGCCTGGAAAACGAACACCGGTGATATTCCCGCCTGGTTTGGATATCCTCTCCACCAGGTTATTGCCTTCTATGCCTGCCATGGCAAAAACCACCGGGATGTTTGTCCCCTGGGCGGCAGCCTTAGCCGCAAATGACGGCCCGGTTGGAAAGGCGAAAATTAAATCAACCTTATCTTCCACAAATCTCCTGGCGACTCGCTTTTCCCCTGCAGGGTCAGCGTCCAATTCATGGAGGTCATAGACGATGTTCTTGCCCTCTATGTAGCCCAACTCGGTCATTTTGGCCTTGAAGCCATCGGCCATTTCGATAAAAGACGCTAATCCGGATACAATACCCACCCGATACACCTTTTCCGTTTTCTCACCGCAACCGCTTATAAATAAACAAGCCATAATTAAAAAAGTTGCAAGAATTATTTTCCGCCTGGATTTAAGTTGTTTACTTTGATTCATTTTATGCAACCTCTTTTTCAGTAATATTAATTAACGAATTATCTCCTTTGCCCTGCTTAACAAACCTTCACTCACGTTCAGTCCAAGTTCTTTAATCACTCTGTAATTGAGCCGCAAATGATTCTCAGGTGTGACAACCGGGATTGTACCGGCCGGGGTACCTTTAAATATTTTGTCGGCCAGGGTAGCGGCAAGCATGCCCGTTTCAAAAAAGTCAGGGACAAAACTGAACATGGCGCCAAGGTCCGCTGTAAAATTAGCGCCACCGCCAATAGGCACTTTGTGTTCATTCGCAAAATTGACGATCGCCGCAAAACCATCAGGTGAATGGTTAATAAAGTCAGGCATAAGCAGAATAGCATCAATGCCAATATCATCCAAGGCTGCTCTCTTCTGCAGAGAAGCCTGAAGTCCTTCCACACCGATGACATGATCTTCCACCAACGTTATGCCTAAGGACGAGGCCGCTGGGCGCAACGCCTCAATCACTCTTTGTGTGGTAGGATAATTGGGATTATAGATTATCAAAACTCGTTTGGCCTGCGGCGCCAACTCGTGCAAGAACCCAAGACGCATGACATCGTTGTCCGGGCCGGGGAAGCGAACACCGGTTATATGCCCGCCTGGTTGGCGCACGCTCTCTACCAGATTAGTACCTTCTATGTTGGCGTTGGCAAAAACCACAGGGATGTCTGTCCCCTGGGTGGCTTCCTTAGCTGCAACGCTCGCCCCAGTGGGAAATGCAAAAATCAAGTCAACCTTGTCCTGCACGAATTTTCTTACAACCCCTCTTCTTTGTGATGGATCCATGTTCTCTATCTGGATATCGTAAGTTATGTTCTTGCCATCTGCATAGCCCAACTCAGTCATTCTGGCCTTGAAGCCGTCTGCTATAGGGACAAAACCTTCTACAAATTCAGACATAATACCTACCCGATATACCTTTTCCTTTTTTTCACCACAACCACTCAAAGCCCCGCAAATCACAACTAACAGGGTTAAAATCAGCATTCGCTGCGTAGATTTAATTCGTCTATTTAGACTCATTTTAATCACCCCTTAATAAATTTTTTACCTTAATTCCTCTGGCAAAGCTTGCTCCGGAAATTCCTTATTTCTTTACTTCAAGCTTCGACAATTTAACGAATTATCTCCTTTGCCATGCTTAACAAACCTTCACTCGCGTTCAGTCCCAGTTCTTTAATCACTTTGTAATTCAGCCTCAAATGCATCGTGGGTGTGACAACCATGATTGTGCCGGCCGGGGCACCTTTAAATATTTTGTCGGCCTGGATAGCGGCAAGTGTGCCCATTTCAAAAGTGTCAGGACTATAACTAAACACGGCCCCAAGGTCTGCGGTATAGGCCATGGCACCGGCAATAGGCACTTTATGTTCATTCGCAAATTTGAGGATCTCCCCGAAACCTTCAGACGTCTGGGTAAGCATCTCAGGCATAATCAGTATAGCATCAATGCCAATATCATCTAAAGCGGCTCTCTTCTGCAGGGCAGCCGGTAGTTCCTCAAGATTGTTGATAGGATCTTCCACCAGGGTTAAACCCATATCCCGGATTGCCGAGCGTAACTGCTCAATCGCGATGGCTGCATTGGGGTAGTTATGATCATAGATTATATAAATTCGGTTGGCCTGCGGCGCCAACTCGTGCAGGATATCGAGACGCCTAACTGTGCTCTCCGGGCCGGGAAAACGAACACCTGTGATATTCCCGCCTGGTTTAGATATCCTCTCCACCAGGTTATTGCCTTCTATGCCTGCCAGGGCAAAAACCACCGGGATGTTTGTCCCCTGGGCAGCAGCCTTAGCCGCAAATGACGGCCCGGTTGGAAAGGCGAAAATCAAATCAACCTTGTCTTCCACAAATTTCCTGGCGACCCGCTCTTCCCCTGCAGGATCAGCGTCCAATTCATGGAGGTCATAGACGATGTTCCTGCCCTCTATGTAGCCCAACTCGTTCATTTTGGCCTTGAAGCCATCGGCTATTTCAATAAAAGCCCCTGCTCCGGATACAATACCCACATGATACACCTTTTCTTTTTTCTCACCGCAACCGCTTATAAATAAACAAGCCATAATCAAAAAAGTCGTAAGAATTATTTTCCGCCTGGATATAAGTGGCTTACTTTGATTCATTTTATGCAACCTCTTTTTCAGTAATATCAATTAACGAATTATCTCGTCTGCCCTGCTCAAAATGCCCTCAGGCACTGTTATCCCGAGTTTCTTGGCTGCTTTGAAGTTTATTTGCAAGAAACACTCGGCCGTAACAACAGGGATTGTGCCTGCTTTGGTGCCTTTCAATACTTTGTCTGCCAAATATGCGGCTTGTCTGCCCTGGGGAATGTCTTGAGGGATTAATCCAAAGACAGACTCGTGTCCCCCGATGGACATTAAAGTGCCCCCAACCGGGATATTGCGTTCATCTGCGAATTTGCCGATTACCTCAAATACATCGTGATTCACGCAAAGTGGTTCGGCCATCATCAGAATAGCGTCTGTCTTGCCATTGGCCGATTCCGCCTTCATGTTAAATTCTGCCTCAAGCTCTGCAGCATTGCTTGCCGGAAGCTCAATCATGGTCAAACCTTCCGCCGCGAATGCCAGTCGTAGCGCCTCGAGCTGGCTCTTTACAATGGGATATCCCTTCTGATATGGTATGAACATACGCGTGGCACTTGGCACCAGCTCACGCATTATCTCAAAATGCTGGACCGCGATGTCCGGGCCTGCCCAGCGCACGCCGGTTATATTGCCGCCAGGCTGCCGCACGCTGTCTACTATGTCCGTGTCTTCTATGAAAGCATTGGCAAAAATCACAGGGATGCCGGTTCCTTTGGTGGCTGCCTTTGCTTCTTGGGTCGCTTCCGTAGGAAAGACAAAAATCAAATCAACCTTGTCTGCCACGAATTTATTGAGTATGCTTTTATATAAGGCAATGTCAAAGTTCGTCTCTTGCAGGTCATAAATTATATTACTGCCTTCGATATATCCTAACTCGGTCATCTTTTCCTTAAATCCGTCTGCTGTATTGGCAAAGAAATCCAGGCCTGACAGGATGCCCACATGATACACTTCTTGTTTCTTTTCAGCACATCCCCCTGAAATCATCCAAACTACGGCCAGCAAGACCGCAAACATATAATGCAAACCATGCCTTATTTTTTTTCTTGTATTCATTTTAATGCTCCTATCTCTAACGAATTATCTCGTCTGCCCTGCTTAACAGACCTTCACTCACGTTCAGTCCAAGTTCTTTAATCACTTTGTAATTGAGCCGCAAATGATTCTCAGGTGTGACAACTGGGTAAAAAATTCACGCATAATCAACATAATATGAATGCCAATATGATCTGATGAGGCTCTTTTTGATAAAAACTCACTCTTGTAACGTTTGAGCGTATTGAATTTCCCCTTGTATGTCAAATGAATTCAGCCGCAGGATATTGCGGCGGGAAGCAGATACGAGCAATTATTAATAACTCAGCCCATAGCCTAATTCGAAGAGCGGATCATACTCCACTGCAGGCATATTCACATTCAGGGACAACTGGTCGTTCGATTTCGGCCATGAAAACGACAGCTTGCCGGTAGGATTGTAGCCTCCGAATAGGACATCGGCGATTCCCTGGCCCTCGGTGCCGGGAAGGAACGAAGCCAGCAGCGCGTCTGTCTGCGGCAGGATCTCATTGACGATCAACGGACGCCCGGAAATAATAAGAACGGCAACAGGAATCCCAGCGCTTTTTAGATTCTTAACTACGGCAATATCCTGGGCATCCAGGGACAGATTCCCACTATCGCCTACACCCTCGGCATACGGGAGTTCACCGATTACGGCGATACCCAGCGATGCGCCCTCGGCCCCGGTGCCGTCCAGGGTGTAGGTTACCTCAGTATCTTCGGATGCCGCAGCTTTGACGGCCTCCAGGATTGTTGTACCGCCCGGCGTTACGTTGCCGGTCTGTCCTTGCCAGAGGACGGTCCAGCCGCCGCACTGATTGCCTATATTGTCTGCGCTCTTGCCCGAAATATGGATTCGAGCGATCTCTTTTGAAATGGGCAGGGTCTGGTTTTCATTCTTCAGAAGCACCACCGATTTGCGTACCGCTTCCCGCGCCAACGCCCGGTGTTCCTCACACCCAAAATCCTCGTGCAATGTCCTGTCGGCTGTTTGAGGCCGGTTCTTATCCATCAGTCCCAGAGCGAACTTGACCCGCAGGATACGTGTAACGGCATCGTCGATGCGGGACACCGGCACTTTGCCTTCCTCGACAAGCTCTTTGAGATTGTTGAAAAATCCGCGGTACGCGCTTGGCACCATCGCCATGTCCATGCCTGCATTGATCGAAACCATGATAGATCTCTTGGGATCCTGGGGGTCTATCTGGTCGATTGCATTATAATCGGAAATCAAGAAGCCCTCGAACCCGAGTTCCTCCTTAAGGATTTCCGTAAGCAGCCGTTTGCTCGCGGAGCACTTGACGCCTTTCCATGAACTGTAGGAGGGCATGATACTTCCTACACCTGCCTCGATGGCGGCGATGTATCCGGGTAGGTGGATGCGGCGCAGTTCGGCTTCATCCACTTCCGTATTCCCCTGGTCGAGCCATACACCGCCTGGCTTAGGTTGGATGAAAATGAACGAAGGGGTACTTGACCCTGTTGTGCCGCCGTCACCCACATAATGCTTGGCGCAGGCCAGTACCGAAAGAGGATTTGACAGATCCGTGCCCTGAAGACCCATTACGGCGGCTTTACCGAACCTCCGGACAATCTCCGGATCCTCCGAAAACCCTTCGTAGGTTCGGCCCCAGCGGATATCCTGGGGAACGGTAACGCACGGTCCGAATGTCCACTGAATCCCGGTCGCTCGCATTTCCTTCGCCGTGACACGTCCGATTCTTTCGACAAGATCCGCATCCCGTGTGCACCCAAGGGCAATATTGTGCGGAAATATGACGGCGCCCAGAACGTTGCTGTGCCCGTGGACAGCGTCGATTCCGTACAGAACCGGAATCCCCAGCCGTGTCTTCATTGCCTGTTCCTGTACCTTATCGTACAGGTCTGTCCAGGCCTCCAGGCTGTTTCCCTCGGCCGGATCAGAATTGCCGCCACTGAGTACGGAACCGATGAAATACTTCCGTATGTCTCCCGGGTTGCTGAGAACCTGGTCCTGTTCGGGCTGGGTCATCTGACCGATCTTCTCTTCCAGAGTCATTTGATCAAGCAATTCCTTCACTTGAGGGTCGTATGCCGAGAGCCTTTGAAACGACAAACATGACGTATAAGGTAAAGAGATCAGGAAGAAACAGATTGTCGCCGCACAAATAACAGCCTTTTTCATTTCATCATTCCTCTGTGTGATTGTTCAAATTATTATCCGCATCCTACACGATAAGCCGATTATTTTTCATCCGGTTAATGAATACGTAAAGAACCAAAAGGTTAAACCTTATAATAAGCACCTTAATGGCCTATGGGGCTCTCTTTTACGCGGCGAAAACATTAACAGCATGCTATTTACGTAAGGTGTCACCCAGGCGGGCGGAATAGTTATAAGATAATACAAGATTCTCGAGTGGGGCCAAGTCTGGAAAAGGCTACCCGCCCGCCTCGTTTGGTATTTTGCGGAGTCATAGCACATAAACGAGTTCACCGCTTAAAAGAAAACCCCATAGGCCATATAGCGCAAAATATTTGGATATCATCAACTAGCGTATTCCTTAACCGGATTAAACCCGATTCTCTGGGGCATAATTGTATATATTTTGAACACATAATCGAAATACCCGAGTCCTCAGCCCGGTTGTGTTCATTCAGGCCTATATTTCTATATTGCACTGCTATTTCAGGATTTTTCGGACTTCAACATTGCAGTTGAGTCGGGTCAAGTGGTGATCGCGATCGAACAGGTGACTGCTTTTAAGGGGACCTTTTTGATTTGGGTATCGCGGACGTGGTTGTCGCCGCAACCACGCCCTCTTGTTTTTATGCCTTTCCGGATCTACGAACCGCGCCCGATATACCGGCGCCAACCACGTCAACGATAGCTGTTCCACCATCGATTACCAATTCAGCGCCAGTCATAAAAGAGGAATCTTCACTAGCCAGAAATGTGCAAATGCCACCAATCTCGTGAACATCAGCGAACCGATTTAAGGGCATCTCGGTTGAAATCTCATTAACGAAGGCCTCGGTCTCCATGCCAATCATCTTTCCTACCTGGCCGAAATCGGCTTCCGTCATCTCAGTCTTGACACCACCGGGACAAACCGCGTTACAGCGAATGTTATACTTACCATAATCCAGCGCCGCCTGTTTAGTCAGCATAATCAGTCCCGCTTTGGTCGTACAATAAGCCGGCCTTTCAGGCAGGCAACGTAGACCACCTACCGAGGCGATATTAATGATGGAACCCCCACCCGCCTCGATCATGTGGGGAATAGCCATTTTCATCAACATAAAGGGCCCGGTTAAATTAATGGATAAGGTTTTATGCCAGTTTTCCATGTCCAGATCGGTGACGGAACCCATCATGCTGATCCCGGCGTTGTTGACCAGGATGTCGATTTTTCCGCCGAATTTCACTGTCGCCGCTACCATTCCCTTGACGTCTTCTTCCTTTGACACATCACCGGGGAACACTTCCACACTGCCAACCGGCAGTTTTTTTGCCATCGCTTCCAATACCTTTTGGCGTCGCCCGGTTATACAGATTTTAGCGCCTTCCTTAACGAATCTCTCCGATACGGCCGCGCCGATACCGCCTCCGCCGCCTGTTATCAGTGCGACTTTACCTTCTAGTTTCATGTCATACCTCTTTTGAAGATTATCATACTGCTGGTAAGATGTTAAATAATAATGGCTGACTTCAGTTGAGTTGATAAGAACCCCGTTTTCGGGGTGTGAGTATAGGAGAGTTTTGACTTGTATGTCAAGGAAAAACGATCACCCGACTCGTCTCATATCTTCAAAAATCAGGGGCACGGGATAGGCCTCCGGATACTTTGAGTCTACATATAGCCACTCGTTCCACCTAGAGGCCTTTCGGCCCTGAGCGACTCGACATGAGTCCTTCGACAGTGCTCAGGACCGTGAGTCCTTCGACTTTGCTCAGGACCGTGAGTCCTTCGACTTTGCTCAGGACCGTGAGCTTGTCGAACGGCTTGCCGAATAGCTCGCCGAATGTCTCAAGGCCGAAGGGACGCTGAGAATATAGCCGGGGATGAGTGGAATGTATTAATACCTCGCATAAGTGGGAACGACATCCTTATACTTCTCCACAAGCTCATCCCAGTTGCGCGGGAGTCTGATTTTCTTTGTGACGAAATCGTTCTTGATTCCGCCAACGCTTCGGAGCAGACCCGTCCAGGCGCCCGGTCCGCCGGCAACCACAATCAGCAGACTGTCGGGATCGAACTCAGCCCGAGGTTGTGAGCTTTCCCAGAACGAGTCCATGGGAGATTCTGATCTCTTCATCAGGAATTCCTTGAGTTCTTTCCTGGTCCATCCCGCATCCGCCAGTATTTTGGCGTGCGATGGGATCACGATAAAGCAGGACATGCCCCAGGGATTCATAGCCAACATAGCCTTTGCGATACCTTCCGCATCGGTCCCTTGTGGGACGGCCTGTATATAGGTATTAGGAAAAAACACCGTCAGGGTGTTCTCTTCCTTCCTAAATCCCCGTTCCACATGAAGCGGTTCCCATGGGCTGTCCTCTTCGTTCTCGCCGATAACAAGGGTGTATTTGGCCGGATTGCCGATTACCCCCATGTCCTCGATGCCCTTGCGCGCTCCGCCGATATTCTCGACAATCAATCCCACGGCGCGCCCGATGGCCGCGTTGGCCATATCCCCGGGGCTGAGCGCGCCCGAGCTGTAATTGATATGGATCTGGTCGCGTATCGGCCCGTTGACGCCAAAGAAGGGCGCCCAGGACCCTGTGCTTACCTCAAAGGTATCGAAGCGGGTTCTCTGATCCGCTAAAGCTTCAACAGCGGCTATCAGAACCGGCATATGGGTGGGAAGCGCTCCCGCCATAACGGCATTGACGGCAATCTTTTCGATTGTAGCCTTTCCCTGTCTTGGAATCACCTTTGCAACGACATGATCCGCGGGCAGGTCGGTGCCCGTCATCATCTCCGTGACAGCTTCTTCCGTAGGCGGTACGATCGGCAGACCGTCCGTCCAGCCGCTTTTGTAAAAGAACCGGTTGATCTCTTCATAGTTCCCTTTGAAAGCGATCCTGGGGGATTCTTCCGTTGACCATTTGGGTGACTTTTCATGGTCGGTCAACGGTCTGGTCAAGGCTTCGATAATGTCCGGCATGGCTTCAGCTGTACCGGCTTCTATATCTTCCGGAACAGTGGATTCGCAGGCCACATTCAACGGCAGGATCCGGATCACGGGCATCCCTTTGTTGGATGCCGCAGATTGTGCGTCCCTCACAAAACCTGAATTCGCCAGTAACACGACCGGCGTGCCAAGTTCCTCGATCGACATTCCGTTATAAACGAGGAACTTTGTGCAGGACCCTCAGTCTCCTACCAGGAGAATGACAGCGTCATTTCCTTCAGCCCATTTTTTGAAAATTTCCCGGTTCTCCGTTTCTATCTCGGTGACGTTCCACTGATCGGAATGATAGATGCTTACCTGGGAGTCGGGATACATGGACCGCAACTGTTTTTGAAGCGATATGGCAATGGGCAGAGCCGCCCGTTTGTAGTTGGCAAACAATCCTATCTTTTTGCCCGAGAGATCGCCCAGTCTGGGTGAAATCCCTTTAAGCGGCTTGGGATCCGCCTCCCCCCACGGGCTGAGGACTTCGTATTGGATACTCGATGAATCCATGGCGAACAGCATACCGGACGGAGCCTGGGATACGGCCGCCAGTATGACAAACATTCCCAGGACCCAAAGGGAACGGAATCTGTGCATAAAGCGTACCTCCTTTTCAACTAATCCTATCGCCAATCGTCGATTCTGACGCTCCGAGAATAGCTCAGACCTCCGACGCTCCAATAGTTGTTATTCGATGCGCCTGTAACGA
>Ga0315543_1000143_pt1 | contig 88161 bp, 81 predicted proteins | sample SalMarSW160210MG_2_FD_203098 | JGI IMG/M metagenome (GOLD analysis project Ga0315543, IMG submission 203098) | Salt marsh sediment microbial communities from the Plum Island Ecosystem LTER, Massachusetts, United States - Salt Marsh Sediment SW1601-210 ... | reverse complement strand
AGGACAGAGATAGTTTGCTCGTTGAATGGCTTAATGAGCTCATTTACCTCTTCGATGTCAAACATATCTTGTTCAACCGGTTCGATATTGAAAGTTTGACTCATAATCAGCTTAAGGCTACCTGTTACGGGGAAGATTTTGACCCAATGAAACATAAGATAAAGACAGGGGTAAAAGCAGCCACATATCATATGTTAAAGCTAGATAAAAGTGATGATGGTTGCAAGGCACAGATAATTCTCGACATTTAGGAGCTAAGAACATGGCGCGATGGCAAGGACAGCTTATTAAGATAGACGATTATCGCTGGAAGATTCCTGAGAATTATAAAACTGGCATGAGGGTTCCTGGCTTAATCTATGCCAGTAAGGAAATGCTGGAATCTATATGTGATGAACAAACACCCGAACAAGTTGCCAATGTTGCATTTCTCCCCGGTATAGTAGGTTACTCCTTTGCCATGCCGGATATCCACTGGGGCTATGGCTTCCCTATAGGCGGGGTGGCGGCAATGGACATTAAGAATGGTGTAATTTCTCCCGGCGGAGTGGGTTATGATATTAATTGCGGTGTAAGGCTATTGCGTACCAGTCTCAGCGAAGCTGAAGTGCGGCCCAGAATTAATGAGCTCATTAATGCATTATTTCTTAATGTGCCATCAGGCCTTGGCTCTGAAGGGAAGATAAAGGTAAGTCAAAAAGAGATGAACCAATTGATGGTTGAGGGAGCTCGTTGGGCAGTGAAGCGCGGCCTGGGTTCCGAGGAAGATTTGGATGTTACTGAAGAAGGTGGATGTCTCGGTGGTGCCGATCCCAGTAAGGTAAGCGATAAAGCGGCAAAGCGAGGTATGCCTCAGGCAGGCACATTAGGCTCAGGGAATCATTTTCTTGAGATTCAAGTGGTGAAGGAGATATTCGACTCCCACGTAGCTAGCATTATGGGCATTACTGAGGTAGGTCAGATATTAGTCTTAATTCACACAGGCTCTCGCGGCTTTGGTCACCAAGTATGTACTGACCATCTGCGTGTCATGGAAGGGGCGGTATCGAAGTACGGGATAAAGCTCCCCGACCGGCAGCTCGCCTGCGCTCCCATAGAGTCATCGGAAGGCCAAGATTATTTAGGCGCTATGGCATGTGCTGCTAACTATGCCTGGGCTAACCGACAGTGCATTGCCCACTGGGTTAGAGAAAGTTTTTCTAAAATTTTCGGTAAAAGTCCTGAGAAACTTGGCATGAGGCAGGTTTATGATGTTTGCCACAACATCGCTAAGATAGAGGAACACATAGTAGATGGTCGCAAGCTTAGGGTTTGCGTTCACCGCAAAGGAGCTACCAGAGCTTTCCCGGCCGGCCATAAGGATACTCCCAGGCGCTACAAGGAGGTAGGGCAACCTGTGCTCATTCCTGGAGACATGGGACGTTGTTCTTTTGTTGCTGTGGGCACTCAAAAGGCCATGGACGAGACCTTTGGCTCCACTTGTCATGGTGCTGGTAGAGTGTTAAGTCGCGGTGCTGCCAGGCGGAGTATGAATGGTAGAGATGTAGCTCGAGAATTAGAGAGCAGAGGTATTACCATCAAGGCGGGAAACATTCCTTCGCTAGCTGAGGAGGCATCCCAAGCTTACAAAGATATCACTAAAGTTATAGATGTGGTTCACCAGGCTGGTATTTCTAGAAAAGTGGCTATGGCTATACCTATGGGCGTTATCAAGGGCTAAATGTTATTTGTCATTCTGAAGGTAGCAAAGAATCTGGTATGAGGCAAACCATAATTAAGCTTCCCTCTCCTCAGTTGAAAGGCAAGGTTTCATTAGAGGAAACGATACTAAGGCGCAGAGCGGTTCGTAGATACCGTAGGGAGCCACTAGACTTATCTCAATTGAGTCAAATACTTTGGTCGGCCCAGGGCATCACCGGAACTAGAGGGTTCAGGACAGCGCCCAGTGCCGGAGCTACCTATCCCCTGGAGATTTTTGTGTTCGTTGGCAAACAAAGCATCATTGCCAGCGAGGCAAAGCAAGCTCCAGAAGAATTACAGGCCGGCATTTACCACTATGAAGTAGATTCTCATTCCTTGAGATTACACAAACCGGCCGATTTAAGACCAGATTTAGCCAGAGCAACTCTGGACCAAGAATTTATTATCGACGCCCCGGTGGATATTGTCATCTGTGCCCTTTATCACAGGACTTCTTATAGATATGGCAAACGCGGAGAAAGATATGTTCACATGGAGGTGGGACATGCGGGTGAAAACATCCATCTTCAAGCTGTGGCTTTAGGGCTGGCCACAGTGGAAGTCGGAGCCTTCCATGATGAAGAGGTGAGGAAAGTCCTCGGGGTAGACGAACAAATTAAGCCCCTATATATAATGCCTGTGGGCAAACCAGCGTAAAGAAAGACACAAATCGCCAAATATTTTCGTTAGTGTCTGCCTACAGACGTTCTTAGCTTGCAATTGAATTGAGCTTCGGCCCTTCTTGCCATATCAGTAAACTTATTTGACCGGTAATTTAGAAAGCTATAAAATAACCTCACCCCGTAATGGATGACTCCTAAAATTATGAGGCTAGTGGAACAGATGCTTAAGGGAGAAAACGTCTCCCTATCACGCGTCATCAGCCTGGTAGAAAACGAAAGCAGCCAAGTGCCCGAAATAATGAAGCTCATCGCTCCACACCTGGGGAAGGCACACTGCATAGGGGTAACCGGCCCCCCGGGAGTAGGAAAGAGCACCCTGGTGGACAAGCTGACAGCGTTGATGCGGAAACAAAGCTTAAAAGTCGGGATAATTGCCGTGGATCCCTCAAGCCCATTCACGGGAGGGGCTGTATTAGGTGACCGGATAAGAATGCAACAACATTACCTTGACGATGGGGTTTTCATTCGCAGTATGGCGACTCGTGGCAGTATGGGCGGGCTACCACAAACTGCCAGCTCTGTGATTAAGTTGCTTGACGCCGCTGGTAAAGATATTATCCTGGTAGAGACAGTAGGAGTAGGACAAAGCGAGATAGATATTATGGAGAAGACCGATACTGTGCTTGTCATATTATGTCCTGAATCTGGGGATGCTATCCAGACGATGAAAGCTGGACTATTCGAGATCGCTGACATACTTGTAGTTAATAAGGCTGACAATCCTGGTGCCGACAACTTTGTCCGTGATATACAAGCTATGCTGCAGCTTCGTGAGCCAAGCTGGTGGAATATACCTGTGGTAGCCACAGAAGCAGTTAACGATGTTGGCATTGAAGAACTTTACAAACAAATTCAATTACACCACCAAGCCCTCTGTGAAGATGGTCGACTTTCACAACGTCGCCAATTACAACGAAAACAGGACTTCATAAAAACTCTAGAACGAAAACTTACTCATAAGTTGCTCATGTTAATTGAGCAAGATGGGCAACTGAATAGCTATATTGAGAGGGTGGAAAAAGGAGAACTCGACCCATACTCCGCAGCCGATGAAATCCTTAAATCTGGAAAACTTTTAACAGATCGGTTACGCCAATAACCCTAGAATGAATCTCAATGGGCAAAAGTTATGATGTCGCCATAGTTGGTGCTGGTCCCGCAGGTATATTCGCTAGCTTGGAATTGTGTAATGCCGGCCTCGACGTTGTGCTTCTGGACAAGGGAGGAGAAATTGATACCCGTGTTTGTCCCGTTCAAAACAGAAGTGGGTGCTGCGCCCTCTGCTCCCTATGCCATTTAGTAAGTGGCTTTGGAGGTGCTGGAGCTTTCAGCGATGGCAAACTAACTTTATCCACCCAGGTAGGCGGCCGGCTCAAGGAATTGGTCGGTTTTGATCAAGCCCAAGCACTCATAGATTATGTTGATTCTATCTATCTTAAATTTGGCGCCCCTCCCAAGGTTTATGGAATGGGGGGAAATACAGATGAACTGGAGAGAGAGGCTGCTTCAGCCGGGCTAACATTAACCCCTGTTAAATTGCGTCACCTGGGAACAGAGCTTTGCCACGAAACATTGAAGGCTATGCAGAATTACCTGTCACCTAAATTAGATATAAGGCTGGGAACAACGATTGAGAATATTGTAGTTGACGATGGTGTGGTCAAAGCTGTTGAAACGAGCCATGGTGAAAGCTTAAGCTGTCGCTACTTAATCTTAGCCCCGGGGAGGGAGGGGGCAGAATGGCTATGCAATGAAGCCGAGAGGCTTAAACTAAGCCTTGATTCCAACCCCGTAGATGTGGGTTGCCGAATCGAAGTACCAATGACAACCATGGAGAAGCTAACCGCGACATTGTATGAATCAAAACTCGAATTTTATTCCAAAAGTTTCAATGACCGGGTTAGAACATTCTGCATGTGTCCTGGAGGCGAGGTAATTATGGAGTCCACAGGCGGCTCCGACCCTGTGATTACGGTCAATGGCATTGGTTATATCCAACCCAGAACAAAAAATACTAACTTTGCCCTCTTAGTGAGCACCACATTCACCGAGCCTTTCCATGAACCTATTGCCTATGGTAAGTATCTGGCAAGGCTGGCTAATATCCTTAGTGGCGGTGTGTTAGTGCAGAGATTGGGAGACTTAATGAATGGTCACCGCTCCACACAAGCTCGCCTCCAGAATAGTCCCATCGAACCAAGCTTAAAAGCGGCAACCCCCGGAGATTTGAGCTTTGCCCTCCCCTATCGCTATCTCAAGAGTATAGTGGAAATGCTTCAAGCTATGGACAAACTAGTTCCAGGCGTCGCTTCTCCATATACTCTACTTTACGGGATAGAGGTTAAATTTTACTCTAGCCAGCTAAAGTTGACCTCTTGTTTAGAAACCGAGATCGGTAATATATTTGCTGCTGGCGATGGTGCCGGTGTCACCCGAGGTTTAGTCCAAGCTTCAGCCTCAGGTATAGTAGCAGCCAGAGAGATATTAAAACGGTCAGGAAAAAAGTCTTCTCCAGTAACGTGAAGTATCCCACTTTTTTGGGCATTGATTTAACTTCAACAGAAGCCAAACCGAGCGCGTGTTTAGGATTGGATAGCAAATCACAACTTGTTTACCTTGGCTTCTTAACAGAGAATAGAGATATCGTCGCTCTGTTAAATTTCTATTCACCTCAAATAATAGCCATTGATGCCCCCTTGAGCTTGCCACTGGGGTTATGCTGTCTTGAGGAAAGTTGTCCTTGCAAGCCAAAATTCCCAAGGAAAAACAGGCAGTGTGACCAGGAATTGAGGCAACAAGGAATTCCTTGTTACCCCACTAGCAAGAAGACCTTTATCAAGGACTTGATCTACCGTGGTATCGAGCTCAAAGCTAGCATTGGCCGCGAGGTTAAGCAATCTGGTCAAGTCATTGAGGTCTATCCCTTCGCTAGCAAAGTTCGCCTCTTTGGTAAAACCATACCCCGGAAAACTACAAAACAAGGGATGAGCTTCTCCAGGGATAAGCTAGGAGACATTCTACCTGGGCTTAAGCCATATTTAGACATGTTCGACCACGACCTGTGCGATGCTGCGGTGGCAGCTTACACTGCTTTGCTCTATCACCAAAATAGGGTGGAGGTTTTAGGTAGCACTGAAGAGGGGCTAATTTTTATCCCGGATTGACGTTCACCCCTTTTCATTGTTAAACTAAAGCAAGGAGGTGAAATGGAATTAACTTTAAGCGTTATCAAAGCAGATGTCGGTGGCTATGTCGGACATTCCTCCAGCCACCCCGATGTAATACAAAAGGCTAAGGAAAAACTGGAACATGCCCAGAGCCAGGGGCTGCTCATAGACCATCACGTTACAGTTTGTGGCGACGATCTCCAGTTGATAATGACTCATCAGCATGGCGAGGATAGCGAGAAAATCCACAAGTTAGCCTGGGATACATTTGTGGAATGCACCAATGTAGCTAAGCGCTTGAAGCTACATGGTGCCGGGCAGGACCTTCTATCTGATGCTTTCTCCGGTAATGTCAAGGGGATGGGACCTGGTACGGCTGAGATGCAATTTTCCGAGCGCGAGGCTGAAACCATAATCATATTTATGGCGGATAAGACGGCATCTGGCGCCTGGAATCTGCCGCTATATAAAATATTTGCTGACCCTTTCAACACCATTGGGCTAGTTATTGCCTCCAATATGCACTCTGGCTTCACCTTTGAAGTCCACGACGTCAAAGAGCACAAAAAAATCAGGTTTAACGCTCCCGAGGAAATTTACGACATGCTGGTTTTTCTTGGCGCACCAGGCCGCTATGCCGTTAAATCGGTGTACCATAAGGAGAGCGGTGAAATCGCTGCTGTCTCCTCCACTCAGAGATTATCTCTCATGGCAGGCAGATACATAGGCAAGGATGACCCTGTCTGCATCGTTCGCTCCCAGGGAAAATTCCCCGCCGTGGGTGAAATACTGGAACCCTTTGCTTCTGTTAACATAGTAGAAGGCTGGATGAGAGGCTCACACCACGGCCCGTTAATGCCGGTAGCTGTCAGGGAAAGCAATCCTTGCCGCTTTGACGGTCCACCAAGAGTAATAGCCGCTGGTTTTCAAATTGCTGATGGCAAGCTCGTCGGGCCTCGTGACCTCTTCGATGACCCTGCTTTCGATGAGGTTCGTCATCAATCAAACATTGTGGCGGATTTCCTGCGCCGAATGGGCCCGTTTGAACCACATCGCCTGCCGCTTGAGGAAATGGAATACACCACCATGCCCGAAGTGGCGAAGAAGCTGGCACCAAGATTTCAAGATATCTAACAACAAAATGCCTGAGCTTCTCTTAGCTACCTCCAATCCAGGGAAAATCAGAGAATATCGCTTTCTCCTGGATAGTCCTGGTTATAAAATAACCACGCTGGCCGAAGAAGGAATAGCAAAAGTCGTCACCGAGTCGGGGAATAACTACGAGCAAAATGCTCGGTTAAAAGCCATTAGTTATGCCAAATTAAGCCAGCTTACCGCTCTTGCCGATGACTCAGGACTGGAGGTGGACGCCCTTAATGGGGAGCCGGGTGTTAAGTCAGCTCGCTTTGCCGGTGAAGCTGCTACCGATGCGGAAAGGGTGAGCTTTCTCTTAGCTAAACTTAACGGCGTTCCCTGGGAGCAACGAACAGCCTGTTTTAAGTGCGTCATTGCTATAGCTAGTCCAGGAGGCCGTACAGAGTTATGCTATGGCGAGTGTCATGGCATGATTGCCCTTGAGACTAAGGGGGAAAATGGTTTTGGCTATGACCCTATTTTTTTTCTTCCTGAGATAGGTAAGACCATGGCCGAACTTCAATTGGAGCTGAAAAATCAAATCAGCCACCGCGCCCGGGCAAGTCAAAAGGCACGTCAGGTGCTACAGCAACTCCACATCTAACTTGTGGCAAACCATTTGATGAACTTCCTCCCCGAGTTGGAATTGGGAATAATACGCATAAGCAACGAGACTTTTTACAATATTTATGGAATATTTAAGGAAAACCTATTGACATTCGAGTAACGATGGCTTATTCTTTTATAAAAAGGGAGGTGAACAGATGCAAGCATACTGTATGAAGTGCCGCGCCAAAAGGGAAATGAAGAATACCAGAAGCATAATCATGAAGAATCGCAGGCCGGCTACTCAAGGCGTATGTCCCGTATGCGGGACCAAGATGTTCAGAATAGGGAAGGCTTAAAGCTAGTATCATAGGTGGCAGAACCAATGAAAGGCTGGGTATCTATACAAAAGATACCCAGCCTTTCATTACCGACCATATTTAGGGTTGTGGTTATGCCCGCCCACAGCAAAAATCGTTTCTGAATTGCTTATTGGAATTTAATTTAGTTACCCCTGAAAAACTTCATTTTCATGGGGTGCTGATTACCCCCAAAGTTATTAAGAGTACTACGGCACCAGCCACAATCACACCCAGCCCAACGGCAGGGAAAGCTTTTCTCCAATCCATGCCCAGTAGCCAAGCCAAAATAGTCCCAGTATATGCCCCGGTGATAGGCAAAGGTATAGCCACAAACAAGGTCAATCCCCAGAAGCCATATTTCTCTACTTTCGGCTTACCTCTTTTTCTTAAATTATCCAGATACTTGTCGAACAAAGGGATTCGGTACAGGAACTTATCGTAAAAGAGGCGTAAGGCAAAGAAGATGGGGAAAAATATCAGGGCATTAGCAATGACCGCTATACAGAATGTGAATAAGGGAGGCAGCCCAAATTTTAATATCCCTAGCGGTATACCACCCCTTAATTCACTGATGGGTGAAACGGTAGCTAGCAGAACCCAAGCTATGTCCCATATGTCCCATGTCATTATATGTTTCCAAAACAGCGCAGCTTATGATTGGGAAGCATAGTTTAGCATATGTTATTACACCGTGTGGTTGTTGCCAACCACTGAATTCCGTGCTATCTTCTACTTAACTTAGCTTAAGACAGTAAATGCATACAAGGAGACTCTTTGGAACCAGTGGTATTCGGGGCGTAGTCAACCAGGATTTATCGCCTGATTTCTGCCGCCGGGTTGCCTTAGCTATAGGCACTACCCTGCCTCCAGCCTCCACAGTTTGTATCGCTACCGACACCAGAATAAGCAGGGATGTAATTAAGAAAGCAGTCAACTCAAGCTTGCTTGCCTGTGGCATAAACGTAGTTGATTTAGGCATTTTGCCTACCCCAGCGCTGGCATTGCTCACCCGGGAATCGGGCTTTGCCGCTGGAATTATGGTCACGGCTTCCCACAATCCGCCCGAGTTCAATGGAATCAAGCTCTTCACCGAGAATTCGCTGGGATATAGCCAGGCTCAAGAAGCAGAGATAGAGAAAGTCTATTTTGAGCAGAAATTCCGCCAGGGGAAGAGGGGAACTTTGGAGCAAGCACGGGATATGAAACAAAGATACCTTTCCTTTATTAAAGGCAAGCTTGCTCTGCAAGGATTTAATCACAAGCTAAAAGTAGTCGTTGATCCTGGCAATGGCGCTGCCTCCAAGTTTGCCAGCGAAATCTTTGTCCAGATGGGCCTTGACGTAATACCTGTAAATGATGAGCCAAATGGCCTTTTCCCAGGGAGAAGTCCCGAGCCGAAAGCGGACACCCTCCAGGGCACGGTTAATTTCCTGAGACAAAATAATGCTGATTTAGCTATTTGCTTTGATGGCGATGCTGACCGCGTTGTTTTCTGCGATAAAGAAGGTTTCCTCGGTTTCAACGAGCCCATCGCCTTCATCTCGAGACTGGCTGCCAAGCGAACGGGAAAGAAAAAGATTGCTACCACAGTAGAAACTGGAACTCTTCTTGACCTGGCAGTGAAGGACATTGGGGTGGAAGTGGTCAGAGGCAGAGTCGGTGATGTCGCCGTCGCTCATCTAGCCCAGGAGCTCGATGCTGCATTAGGAGTGGAGCAGGTAGGCGTCTACATCATCCCCGAGGCGGGCTATTACCCCGATAGCATTTTTGCTTCCCTCATCCTGTTAAGTCAGCTAAGCGATGCCGGCGAAATTAGGCGATATTTCCAAGGTATTCCTAGGCTATTCTTCGAAAAAGCAAAGGTTCCTTGTCCTGATGAACTCAGAGAGTCGGTCATGGCTCAGGTAAAGGAAAAGGCTTACCTTTTTGCTCCCGATGAGATAAATACTCTTGACGGCCTGAGGCTGGATTTCCTTGACTCCTGGATGCTCATCAGGGCTAGTGGCACCGAGCCTGTCATCCGAGTAATCTCCGAGTCAAAGTCGCAGACACAGACCGATGAGCTTATAAGCAAAGGCAAAAAACTTGTTCAAAGTATAGTGGAGGCTAACAGGTGAAAGCCGTATTTCTCTGCGGTGGCCGTGGCAAGAGGATGTTTCCCATTACTGAAGACAAGTTCCTCCTTGATTTTCTCGGGAAGCCATTGCTTGAACATCAAATAAAAGTAGCCTGCGAGGCAGGTTTAAGTCATTTTGTAATCATTGGGAATCCAGAAAACATAGCGAAGATAGAGCAAATAACCAAAAAAATTCCTGGGGTAAAAGTCGACCTCGCTCTGCAAAAGGAGCCATCGGGCATCGCTGACGCTCTGAAAAGCGCTGAGCCCTTCCTGAACGGGCAGTTTTTGGTAATAAATCCCAATGATGTCTTTTCAAGCTCAGCATACACCAAAATCATCACCGAAGCTGAAAAAGCCCCTGCCTCCTCCCATATTCTGGGTTATCAAGTCCAGAACTACTTCCCGGGAGGCTACCTCCAGGTAAATTCTCAAAATGAGTTACTACACATCGTGGAAAAGCCCAATCCCGGTGAGGAACCCAGCAACCTAGTAAACATCTTGATTCACTGCCATAAAAACTCTGAGGAGCTTTTACGCTATATTGACACCACCCAGACTACCAGGGACGATGTCTATGAATGCGCCCTGGACAGCATGGTAAATGGAGGACACAAGATCAAGGTGATTCTCTACAGCGATTTCTGGGCACCAATAAAATATCCCTGGCATATCTTCAAAGTACTGGAGTATTTTCTGGACAACGCTCAACCTTATATTTCCTCTTCAGCCCGCATCTCCGATAAATCGAACATCGAAGGAAAAGTTATCCTGAGCGATAATGTCAAGGTGTTGGAAAATGCTGTGATTCGAGGTCCTGTGTATATTGGGGCAAACTCCATCATTGGCAATAATGCCCTGGTGCGAGACTACAGCCATATTGGTTCTAATTCCGTTATTGGCTATTCCACTGAGGTAAAGCACTCCTACATCGGGGATAATTGCTGGTTCCACTCCAATTATATTGGTGACTCCATAGTGGACGACGATTGCTCTTTGGGCGCCGGCACTGTGCTGGCTAACTTCCGCCTCGACGAAGGGAACATCCAGATAGAAGTCGGTGATAATCCGGTAGATACCGGCTATGATAAACTAGGGGCAATTGTGGGTCGAGGTTGCCGCATCGGAGTAAATGCCAGCCTCATGCCCGGGGTTCGAGTAGGCCCTGATTCTTTCGTGGGACCCCAGCTATGTTTGCGCCAAGACTTGGGGGCGAATAAGATAGCTTTGCTTGAGTCCCGATACCAAGTAGAGGACAACGAAACAAGACTCGACGAAGGCAAAAGGCAAGAATTATTACGAAGGTTAACGGATTAAGATGTGCGGTATCATTGGCTATTGTGGTCAGAAGTCAGCAGTTCCCATTGTCCTCGAGGCTTTAAAGCGTCTGGAATATCGTGGCTATGATTCAGCGGGCATAGCTTCTTTATACGATGGCAAGCTACTCATAAGGAAAGACGCCGGTAAAATTGACGAGGTCATCCAGAAACAGGACCTGACAGGCCTCCCCGGCATCATTGCCATCGGGCATACTCGCTGGGCAACCCATGGTGCTGTCACGCAATTCAATGCTCACCCTCATTCCGATTGTGGTGGCAGAGTGGCTGTAGTTCACAATGGCATCATTGAGAATAATCAGCAGCTCCGCCAGGAACTCACCAAAATAGGACACAAGTTTACTTCAGAAACTGACACCGAAATCATTCCTCACCTCCTCGAAGATGAGCTCAAAAACGGATGTTCCCTGGAACAGGCTGTGTTAAATATAGCTCCAAGGCTTGAGGGCTCATATGCCTTTCTGGTCATATCCCTTGATGACCCCGGCAAAATCATCGGCACAAGGAAGAACATTCCCTTGATTGTGGGCATCAACGCCCCTGATTACTATGTTAGTAGCGACGCCCTGGCTTTCTCACAATATACCAGTCAGGTGATGAGTTTGGAGGATAACGAGGTGGTGATGCTGACACAAGAAGGAATCGAATTCTTCGATGCCCAAGGAAACAAGCTGGTTAAGCAAGCCAGGAAACTCGACCATAGTTGGGCTGAGAGCGATAAAGGGGGCTACCAGCATTTCATGCTCAAGGAGATAATGGAGCAAGCTCAGGTGCTTGGCCAAATAGTACAGCAGGACAAGAAGAGATTTACCAACATTGCCCTGGACATCCTGAGGGCAAGGCAGGTGATTATAACTGCCTGTGGTACCTCCCGCTACGCTGCTCTGGTCGGCAGATACCTCTTTTCCAAGGTGGGCAAGAAGTTCTGTGATGTAGTCATGGCTTCTGAATTCGGTTATTTCGCCGACTCCGTGGATAAAAGCACCATTGTCATCGCTGTTTCCCAGAGTGGCGAGACCGCTGATGTAGTCGAGGGAGTAAAGGCTGCCAGAGACGCTGGGGCTCAAGTTATCTCCATCGTCAACCGGCCTAACTCCATACTGGCTGACCTGAGCCACCAGGTCATTTACCTGAATTGTGGTTCTGAGATAGCCGTAGCCGCTACTAAATCCTTCCTGTCTCAACTAGCCATATTCTATCTGCTGTCCTTCTCCATGGTTAATTCCTTTGATGAAGCGGCAGCCAGGCTTACCGACCTGAGCGGCGATATAACCAGTGTTCTGGATTGGAACAAAAGCGAGCTTATCAAGCTCAGCCAGAAACTAAAAGATAAGAACGCTTTCTACTACATAGCCAGAGGAATTAACTTTGCCATCGCCTCTGAAGGCGCCTTGAAGCTTAAGGAGATTTCCTATATCCATGCTGAAGGAATGCCCGCCGGGGAACTCAAGCATGGCACCTTAGCCCTCATTGAGCCTGGCACACCAGTAGTGGTGATTTGCCCCGCCGACTATACCTTTCTCGAAACCCTGAGCAATGCCATGGAGACTAAATCACGCGGCGCCTATATCATCGGTGTCTCCGACAAGGAAAGTGACATTTATGATTCCTGGGTCAAGATTCCCGAAGTTGATGAGTTACTCTATCCTATGGTCGCCGTAGTTCCTCTTCAGCTCCTGGCTTATTATCTCGCTATCAATCGAGGATGCGACCCTGACAAACCCCGCAATCTGGCAAAATCGGTAACTGTGAAATAAAGGTAGAATGAAAGACCCTGGGCTTCAGACTTCAGATAGAAGACAAAAGATTAGGGTGCTGGCTGGCATAGCTGCCTATAATGAAGCAAGATATGTCGGAAGCATAGTTCTCCAGGCAAGGCAATATGTGGAAGAGGTCATTGTTGTTGACGATGGAAGCACGGATAACACCGCCAGGGTTGCCGAGCTCGCTGGTGCCACCGTAATCCGCCACGATGAAAACAGAGGCAAAGGCGCAGCCATCCAGAGCATACTGGCAGAGGCAAAGAAGAGAAATCCAGACATCCTCGTTCTCCTCGACGCCGATGCCCAGCATGACCCTAACGAGATTCCCTCTCTTATCAAACCCATTTCGGAGGGTTTTGACCTCGTCATCGGCTCCCGAGAGGCCCAGAAAGATAAGACTCCCCGTTACCGTCGTATCGGGCAAAAAGTCCTTTTACGCTCAACACGGCTCGCTTCCAAAACCAATATCTCCGATTCCGAATCCGGCTTCCGAGCCCTTTCACCAAAGGCAATAAACGAACTTGAATTGAAAGAGACTGGGTTCGCTATAGAATCAGAGATGATAACCAGTGCCGCCGATAAAAAACTCAGGATAAGCGAGGTACCAATCTCAAACATATATACCAGGGATGGCTCGACTTTCAACCCGATAAAACACGGCATAGACGTTCTCAGTCGGATCATAGCAATGATTTCGCAGAGGAGGCCCCTGTTCTTCTTCGGACTGGCAGGCGGTATCTTGCTGTTGGCTGGTCTTATCACCGGCCTGAGGGTGCTTCATGTAGCTACCACACAAGGCGAGTTGGCCATGGGCAGTGCCGTACTGACCGCTCTATTCATCATCGCTGGCATATTGAGCATCTTTACCGGTATAATCCTGAACGCCTTAAGCAGGCGAAAATAAACGTGGCATCGCGTTCTTATTTGTTATCGCAAGCCGTCTTCCCTTTCCCTCATTGTGAGACACGCCCCCTTTGTCATTACGAGTCCCGATTTGTCGGGACGAAGCAATCTAGCCGTCTCAACAAACCCAATAAACTCAACAAACTCGGCGTCTTGACTAATCTGACTCTCGACTCTAGACTATTGACTGACGACTGCTGGAGATGAGAGTTCATGAAGTTAAAGGCAAATAAGCTCCGTGGTATTTACGTTACCTTTACCGCAACGAGTTGAAATATGTAGCTCACATCGTGCAGGGTCGAGGGTATCTTTTGTGATACCTAGCAGAAATCATGCAGTTGCTTCAGGAGAGATGCATTGAAGATTTGTTTAGCCTGTAGCCCCGGCGGGCACTTAACCGAGATGCAAAGGCTGATGCTTGCTTTTGAGGGGAAGGAGTACTTTTTCGTTACGCACAAGTCCGAGTACTCCCAGCATCTGGAAAGAGCTTACTTCATTGAATACAAGGAAGGGTATATTCGGGAAAGGATTACATGGCTAAAGACCATATTTATTGCCCTCCGCATCCTGCTCAAGGAGAGGCCGGATGTGGTGATTTCCACAGGCGGTGGCGAAATCGCTGTCCCATTCTGTTATGTGGCTAAACTTCTGGGTGCAAAGGTTATCCTTATCGAAACTCTAACCAGAATCACGACCAAGTCCGCTGCCGGCAAGCTTATTTATCCCATTGCTGATTTATTCTTAGTGCAGTGGGAGCCACTATTAAAAAAATATGGCAAGAAGGCACAGTACTGGGGGAAGGTAATTTGATATTTGTGACCGTAGGGGGAATGAGAGCCTTTAAAAGGCTGGTCCGGGCGATGGACCGTATAGCTGGCGAACTAGATGAGCAGGTAGTGATGCAGATTGGCTCCACAGACTATGAGCCCAAAAACTGTGATTATTTTAAATTCATGGCTGCAAATGAGATAGAGGAGTTATACGCTCGCGCAAGGGTGGTAGTATGTCACGCGGGCATCGGGTCAATATTGACAGCGACGCAGTACAATAAACCGCTTATTCTTGTGCCGAGAATGAAGAGGTATGGAGAGCATATTGACGACCATCAACTCGAAATCGCCAGGGAGATGGAAAACCGGGGGGTAACTGTAGTGTATGATATAAGCAACCTGGAATCTGCGGTGGAAAATGTGAACATAGGACCCATAGAATTCAAGGGTGAGACAACTTTGGTTCACAGGCTCAGGGAGTACTTGGACCAAATGAAGAAATAGAACACCGTCTGCGGACGCCCACAGATGATAAATAAGAAAAAACCGAATATCGGTGTGGTAACCTGGCCTATACTTGAGGCAGGCGTTGCTCCCTTACAGAGATTAATCTATATGGATAAGCCCTGGCTATTGACATTGAAGGACGAAAAGGAGCGAAAAACTAGCGCAACGTGAGTAGAGAGTCTCAATGGTAACAGTAGGCGTAGTGGTGCCACTAGACTATCTTTTCGTATATGGTGGTGCAGTTCAGCGTATTAAGGTTGATGTCGCTGCCTTGATAGATAGTGGCTACAACGTAGAGATGATATTCCCTTCTCGTATCAACCAGCCTCAACATGACCTTCCATCAGGGCTGACCTTAGTGACGTATCCTAACATCCAGGGTGCTACTTTTCTGCCGGAAAAGGTGAGGCTACTCCTTGACATGCATACTCAGATGTTTAACCCCTTCTTTCGCTCGACCCTCCGTAAGCGATGTGGAAGTTATTCTATAATTTTCGCTCATTCCCCGTGGAGTGCCGCGGCATCATGCAAGGTAGTAAAACGAAAAATACCGCTAATTTACGTGGCGCATAATTTTGAATATGGCCTGATTAAACAAGCTACTCATAATCCCTTGATCCGTAGACATACCTACCATGTTGAGAAATACGCCTGTCAAAAAGCGACAAAGATACTATGTGTGTCGGAACTGGACATGACCGAACTGGAGAAAACTTATAAGATACCGGCGGAGAAGTTAGCACTACTTCCAAATACTGTAGATGTCGATTTCTTCTCCCAAACACACAGTTTATATGATAAGGTTTCGGAACGCCAGAAATTAGGATTCACCCCCTCATCTCTGTTACTCCTCTTCCATGGACGAATGGATTATAGTGCTAACCTGGATGCTCTCAAATTTGTCTTAGAAGAGCTTGCGCCAGCCCTGAGACAATCATCAGCTAATGATATAAGACTTATAGTAGCGGGGGCCCGAATCCCCAAATGGTGCTTAGATAATGGAAATGAAATTGTTTCCTTCCATTCAGACGTTCCGGATATGCGACGATTTCTTTCCATTGCTGATGCCGTCATCGTGCCTCTGAGTATCGGCGGGGGCACCCGTCTCAAAATATTGGAATCTTTCGCTGCGGGGGTACCAGTTATCTCTAGTGCCAAGGGCGCCGAAGGAATTAACTGTCAAGACGGCCACCACATTCTGATCGCTCAAAGGACCGCGGATGATTTCATCTGTAAAATCAGGATGCTTGCTGCGAATGAAGACCTGCGAGAGAAACTAACAACTAATGCTTACAACCTGGTGGTACAAAAATATAGTATCCCGGTGGCTGCCAAATGCCTTCAAGACGCCATTATGCAAGCCAAAAATCAAGCAAAAGATGTACGGCATTAGCGACGGAGGAGTCAAGAAGGGCCTGCGCATATCGCCAACTATTCTGCCGGGGGCTACCGTCGGGCTAGTTGGGCTGGCTGCTCAAGGTTCCGACATACCCCTGCTAAGGCAAATTGTTGGCTTTGGCTGCCTTATCTCCCTGTTTTGCGTCTTTATCCTCGGAGTCCTCAAGGGATGTGATATTGGATCGGCAGAAAACTTGTTGTATTCCTTCGGGCTGTCAAGAAATACCGGGACCACACACAAGCGACCTTAAAAGGTCACAGCCATATTGACGGCTAAATGGGCAAGGTGCCGATGGTGACAAAAAGCCCCTGAGTAGCTATAATACAAACAATAAAATGTGGCAACATCGAGAGCTAATCTGGAACCTTACCGTAGTCGACCTGAAAAACCGCTACCAGAATACCTCCATCGGCTTTTTCTGGTCTTTGCTCAGCCCACTTCTACTGGCGCTAGTCCTGTATTTCGTCTTCAGGCATCTCTGGGGTCGTGAGGAGAACTTTGCCATAAACATACTGGTGGGCGTAATGGCCTGGCAGTTTTTTGCCACCGGCACTTCCTCTTCCCTCCGCGCTATCGTCGGCAAGTCCAGCCTGGTGACCAGGGTCTATATACCCCGGTATATACTGGTCTTGAGCAATGCCCTGTCCACCCTCATAAACTCCCTGCTCACGTTCATAGTCCTGATGCTCATAATATTCGTCCTCCTCGGGCATCTGCCCGTCACAGTGCTCCTGTTCCCTCTAATTCACATCATCTACTTCTTCTTTATTTACGGCGCCGGGCTGCTCCTGTCCGCCCTTTATGTTTACTTCCGTGACCTCGACCAGATATGGGAAGTCCTGATCAGGGCCCTCTTCTTCGCTTCACCTATTATGTATCCCCTGACCATAATTCCCGCTAGTATAATGCCTTATTACCGGCTGAACCCGGCAACTCAGTTTATAATCATGTACCGCGATATAATGGTCGCCGGCAATTTACCTTCATTGTTCAGCACTGCGGTTGTCATCGGTTTCGCCATCGCTGCCTATCTCGTGGGCAGCCTTGTTTTCAGCAAATTGCAGCGCCGCTTCGCCGAGGAGATATGATGAGTGCCCTAATCATAGACATCACTGTCAATCTGTCATTGCGAGTCCCGATTCATCGGGACGTGGCAATCTCCCTCTCCCTTGATGGGAGAGGATTAAGGTGAGGGTGAAATAAACCAATGAGTGCCATAATCGTCGACAACATCTCCAAGAAATTCCGCATCCCCCACGAAAAAAAGAATACAGTCTTCCAGAACATAGTCGGCCTGATTAAAAGGCAGTTTGACTACGAAGAGTTCTGGGCGCTGAAAGATGTCAGCTTCGAGGTCAACAAAGGCGAAGCCTTCGGCATAATCGGCAGGAACGGCTCGGGAAAGAGCACGCTGCTCAAAATACTGGCAAAGGTCTTATACCCCGATAGCGGCTCGGTCGCCATTAACGGCAAAGTTGCTTCCTTTCTCCAGTTGGGCGTCGGCTTTCAGCCCGAGCTTACTGCCCGGGAGAACGTTTACATCTACTCCTCCATCCTGGGGCTGGGTCGAAAACAGGTGAAAAAGGTATACGACGACATCTTCGACTTCGCCGAGCTCAAGAAGTTTGAAAACATGAAGCTGAAGAATTTTTCCTCCGGCATGAACATGCGGTTAGCCTTTTCCACCGCCTTCCACGCCGTTCCCGACACCCTGCTCATAGACGAAATCTTCGCCGTGGGCGATGAAGCCTTCAGGAAAAAGTGCCGGGACAAGATGAATCAGTTCAAAACTGAGGGCAAGACCACAGTTTTCGTCTCCCACACCCTGGATACCGTGAAGGAGCTGTGCCAGCGGTCGATGCTATTGAACGAGGGCCGGATTGTTACCATGGGTGATACTGAAAAGGTAATAAACGACTATCTGGCGATGCTGCAGAAAAAAACCATAAAATGAAACAAGACCTGGGACTTCAGCCCTGCCTCTTGTCTCTCGTCATTGCCAGGCACACAGTGCCGTGGCAATCCTGAGCCGCCTCTGGCTTGACAACGTCCAGGGGGGGTGATTTAGTATAAGCTAGAGATTTTGGAAAAACTAAACTATTACGGGCAGCGTTGTAGCATTTTACCGTAGTCGATTTGTCCGAAAGCGAGTGAACCAATACATGTCTAAATACACCTTAAACAAGCTTAACGGGTCAATAATTGTATTTCTTGTTGTTTTTATTTGCCACTTGGTACTGAAAAGGGTCGCTATCTTTGGCAACATCTTAATAGCAGATGACTTGATTTTATTCCCAAAGGCAATCTTGGGAATTTACGGTGGAGCAGGTTGGCACTATCATCTAAGTGCGTACCTCCTTCAATCTCTCGTACTTCAAAAAGTTTACTATCTATTCCTATTTTCTATCAGCGCTGTTTTACTCTGGCTAATACTATATCGATTCTTTCAAAGAAAAGGGATCCTATTGGCTGCATTGTTAGTGGCGTTTCTTGCTCCAATGACTGTTGACCAAGGAATTTTCATCTCAGGTACTCACTCTGCAGTTGGTTTAGCGATGATTGGCATAGGCTTCTTACTTAGCTATAGTGCACTATGCGGGAATCATAAATATGGAATAAGAGTGCTTCTGGCAATTTCGGCCGGAATATTCTATTTATCGGCTGCTCTATTTTCAACCTTATTCTATTTAATCTTCCTGGCGCCTTTGTTCTTTCCTTGGTGGCACAACGAGTATTTGATGGGGAGCAAATGGAAGCTAGTGGGATTGCTTCTTATCTCAACTTTCACTGTACCATTAGTTCAACTGACCAGGCACTTTCTATTTCATCAGAGCATTGTAAGTCACTATGCTGGAATGCAAGGATGGGTTGATTATTCATTAACCAACGTTATTAATCAAGGGATTAAGTTCTTTCAAGCAGTTATTGGCCAGTTTGGCATCCTTGCACCATTTCTATTCCTGGTGTTACTCGTACTAATATTCGGCATATTCCTTAATAGACCCAAAGGAGAAGAACCAAAATACAATCGTAACGAAACGCCTCATTATGTGTCGGGATTATTGTTTCTATCCGCAGTATTTGTGCTTAATATGGCTCCAATTTCTGCCACCGTCTTTATGCCCTACAGATACGTTATAAGTCCGGGAATCTTCGTTATATTGCTGGCGTTTCTTGTACTTGACTACGCTCTGAATCGCCTGACCAAGAAATACTCTCTCCTGCTAAGTAGCAGGACATACACCTACTTAGCACTTATCGGCTTATTGGTTCTTGTCGGTTTTGTATTTAATAGTTATTACAGAGCATGTGATACATATCATAGAAGTTACGATAACCTGAGTAAAACAGAAATAATGCTGGAGAATTTCATTCTAAACGAAGCGCATAATTGGGAAGAGAATGCACAGATTGTGATATTGGTCGATGATTTGCCTAGTAACTTTACTTATGGTTATAATCATTGGTCAACCTGGTATCTAAGGTATATCACCAATCGCCAAGACGTAATTGGACTAATTGGACAAGAAGGATGGCTGGTGCATTATCCCTTTGTTGATGAATACAGAGACCATGGGGGAGAATATTGGTATGAAACTCAAAGAGAGGGAGAGCCTTTCATAGCTAGGAAACAAATGGTGGGGTTAGAAGAAGCCCGTCCTACATATATCTATCGAGTAGGAGAGAATGTCATTGAAGTAAATTGGATCAAAATACAAGATGGAGAGCAAATACATTTGTATCACGCCACAGTAAGCGGGATAGAGCATGAAGGTCAATATACAACAATCAACATATCTGAAGCAGATAATGAGTATGGGATAAGTATCGACAATTCAATCACTTACACTGTATCCCCAGTGGAGATTCCCCCCTGAGAAATAAGTCCCACAAGTGGCTTCTCCTTCTCTTTTGATGGGTGTTAGCGGACACCCAAAAGGGGCCAGGGAGGTACACATCAAAATCCGCCATTTAAGGTAGGGAAATCTGGCACACTGTTCGTTCTCATGTTCAACACCGGCGCCCGCGTCCAGAAAATCCTCAACTTGCGCCTTCGCGACCATCAGCCAGTGGCTCGGCCATGCTATCCTGAACACCACAAGAAAAGCTGTTAGAATTGACAGTTGATGTCAGTCGGCTGGGGGTTGCCGATGGAGAAGTAGAGATGCAAACAGTACTCACCTCACCAGATAAGACTCTCAGCCAGCTACAGTCCATACTGGTGGTGCATAGTGAACGGCATTGACAAAACTGTCTTTCCCGCCTATCATACCTTTGGGGTGAGTCCTATGAAATCGTATTTGTTGCTGATGGTAGCAATGACTTCTCGTTTGAAATCTCAGTCAGCTCTTTGATATGCTACCAAAATTTTGCTGCTGGAGGATAGAGACTTGATTCTATCACTGGTGATTCCTTTTTACAACGAGGAGAAAAATCTCGAAAGGGTAGTAGGTGGACTGGTCAATAACCTTGAGAAGGCTTCTATTGATTATGAACTAATCTTGGTCAACAATGGCTCAGTGGATAGGTCCCCTCAGATATTAGAGGAGTTAGCCAAAGAGAAACCTGATAGAATAAAGGTTGTTCATGTTTCAGCTAATCAGGGCTACGGTTGGGGGATTATTAATGGCTTGGAAAACGCCAACGGTGAATGTGTGGGCTATATGGGCGGTGATGGTCAGATAAAGCCCGAAGATGCGATTAGGGTTTACCGGCAGATTGAGAGAGGGAGTTGTGACCTAGCTAAAGCGAAAAGGGTGTCAAGGGAAGACGGCTTATGCAGAAAAATATACACTTTTGTCTTCAATCGTCTTTTCTGGGTCATTTTTAGAGCTGCCTCGCTAGACATAAATGGGACACCCAAAATATTCCATAAAGACTGGCTGGAGAGATTCCAGTTGACTGCCAAGGATTGGTTTATTGATGCTGAGATAATGATAAAGGCTAACTATCTAAGGCTAAAGGTTAGAGAGGTGCCAGTAGAGTTTTTGCGTCGGGAAGAGGGCAGGTCGCATGTAAGGTTTACTACTATCTTGGAGTTTGCCAGGAATATAATTAATTATAGACTTGGCAGCGGGATGAGAGAATGGAAACAAAGAATATTAAGGTCGTGATCCTTTGTGGGGGGAGGGGGGTGAGGTTTCAGGAGGCAACAGAGTATCGACCTAAGCCCCTTATTGAAATAGGGAACAAGCCTATACTCTGGCAGATAATGAAGATTTACGCCCATTATGGGTATCAGCGCTTTGTTCTATGCCTTGGCTACAAAGGTGAGATGATTAAAAGGTATTTTCTCAATTACCAACTGATGAATAGCGATCTTACTATCCACCTGGGTGATGAAAATAAGACTGAAGTTCATAGTTTACCTCAGGAGCAAGGATGGAGGGTTACCACGGTTGAAACCGGGTTAGATGCGATGACCGGGGCTCGAATCAAGCGCATCGAAAAGTATATCGATTCTGATTTATTTATGCTCACCTACGGGGATGCCGTAGCCAACTTGGACATCGCGCATTTAGTCGATTTCCACCGCACTCATAATAAAATTGGCACAATAACCGCGGTCCATCCTTTGTCAAGATTTGGGGAACTAAACGTGGGAGAGGACAATATGGTCAAGGAGTTCAGAGAAAAGGCAGTAATTCATGAGGATTATATTAACGGAGGTTTTTTTGTATTTGACCGCAGAATATTCAATTATGTGGAGGATAATGATAATTGCGTTTTTGAGCGGGAACCCCTTGAGCGGCTGGCTAAGGACGGTCAACTAGCCGCTTATGTTCATAATGGTTACTGGCAATGTATGGACACTTATCGGGATTGGCAAGTTCTAAGTCAAGACTGGGAAAGTGGCAATCCTCCCTGGAAGGTCTGGTAATGGAGAATCAGTTTTGGAAAGGTAGGAAGGTTTTTGTCACTGGATGCACTGGTTTACTTGGGTCATGGCTAACTAAAGCCTTAGTAGAGAAGGGGGCTGAGGTAACGGGGCTAATTCGGGATTTGGTGCCCAAATCCAACCTCAACTGGACGGGATTTAATGAAAAAATCAATGCTGTTCGTGGAGAACTGGAGGACTACTTTATTCTAGAACGGGCATTGAATGAGTATGAAATAGATACCGTCTTTCATCTTGGTGCCCAAACTATTGTAAGCATCGCCAATAGAAATCCATTGAGCACCTTTGGATCAAACATAAAAGGAACCTGGAATTTGCTGGAAGCCTGTAGACGGACCGATAGTATTTCCAAGGTTGTAGTCGCCTCTAGTGACAAAGCCTACGGTGTCCATGAAAATCTACCTTATGATGAAACCTTCCCTCTATTGGGTTGCCATCCCTATGATGTTTCCAAAAGTTGTGCTGACTTGCTCTCCGTTGCCTATTACAAAACCTATAAACTCCCGGTTTGCATTACTCGATGTGGTAATTTCTACGGTGGTGGAGACCTTAATTTTAATCGCATTGTCCCCGGGACAATAAGGTCGGTAATTAGAAACGAAAGACCAGTAATTCGTAGTGATGGGAGTTTCATTCGTGATTATATCTTTATCTTGGATGCAGTAGAGGCATATTTATTATTGGCGGAAAATATGGATGATAAAAGCATCCACGGCGAGGCGTTTAATTTTAGCAGTGAGATTCAGCTAACCGTTCTTGAAATTACCCAGAAGATACTGAGGTTAATGAATAGGGAAGACCTTCAGCCGAAGATATTAAACGTAGTTAAAGGGGAGATAAAGCACCAGTATCTTTCTGCCCGGAAAGCCCGGGACATTTTAGGCTGGAAACCCAAGTACACGTTGGAAGAAGGCTTGGAAGAGACCATCAAGTGGTATCAAGAGTTTTTTTGAAGCACAGGACAAGGCCAAGTGACTACCACATTGAGCAACCTAAAGGTATTAGTTACCGGGATTTCTGGTTTCATCGGCTCTCATTTAGCCCGAAGACTGGCAGTAGAAGGAGCTGAAGTACATGGGCTGGTCAAAAACAGCTCTGACTTGTGGCGAATTCAAGACCTAAACAACCAGATTAACCTTCATTATGCTGACATAAAGGATTTCGACTCAGTTAGGAAAGCGATTCAAGGTATCCAGGCTCAAAAGGTATTTCACCTGGCGGCTTATGTTGATGTCAGTCGCTCTTTTGAAGTGGCGGAGGAGATGGTAGAGGTTAATATTAAAGGAACCTTGAACCTTTTACGAGCTTTGGAGGGAACTGGCTATGATTGTTTTATAAATACCGGGACTTCTGAGGAATATGGAGATAATCCTGCCCCCTTTCGGGAAGATCAGATCCCAAACCCGGTATCTCTTTACTCTGCCTCCAAAGTTGCCACTACTATGTTTTGCCAGATGCTACACAAAACGCTGGGGTTACCCATTTTGACATTAAGACCCTTTTTAACCTATGGTCCAGGGCAAGAAAGTAATATGCTTATTCCATCCCTAATGAAAAAGGTGCTCGAAGGCGAAGCCCTGGAAATGACCAAAGGGGAACAAACTAGAGAATTTAATTATGTTGATGATACTGTTGATGGCTTTATAAAAGCCTCTATTAGCCCTGAAGCTGTTGGCGAGATAATAAATATTGGGAATGGCTTGGAATATAAAATAAGAGAGGTGGTGGAGATGGTTTTGAAATTAGTGAATAGCCCGATAAAGCCAAAGTTCGGGGCTTTGGCTTACCGCCCTGGGGAGACATGGCATTTTTACTGCGACAATACCAAAGCAAGGAAAATCTTATGCTGGGAACCGAAAGTGGATTTAGAAGATGGCTTAAAAAGGACTATCAATTGGTTCCAGAAACATTACCTTGAAAAGGTTGAAGAACGTGGAGCGGGCTAGAAAGAATTAATAAAATGGCGTATGATTTTTCTGCTCATAGCAAAGAATATGAAAAGACTCTTGGTAAGTCTCATAAATACTTTATCCGAGTTAAATGTGAAGAGTTGCTGAGGGCTTTGAGAAAATTTGGTTACAGCCCACAAGAAGTCCTGGATTTGGGCTGTGGAACTGGAGAAGCTGAGGAAATTCTCTGTAAGCACCTCGATGAGATAACCGGTATTGACTCATCAGAAGGTATGATTCATGAGGCAAAAGAGAAAAATATACCAAATTGTAACTTCACACCGGCAGATGTCTTAAAACTTCCATTCTCAGATAATTATTTTGACTTGGTATTTTCATTTTGCTTATTTCACCACCTACCCCAAAATAAGTGGCAATTGGCTATGGAAGAAGCTGTTAGAGTAAGCAAAAAGTCGGCAATTTTATTAATCTTTGAGCATAACCCTAGAAATCCAATTACCCGACGTGTGGTAAGCAAATCTCCGATAGATGAAGGCGTTATATTACTAAGCTTAAGCCAGATGGAGGAACTATACGAGAAAGCCAATATACAAATTTTTGAAAAAAGGTCTATTGTTTTCTTTCCCGGGTTTCTATCTTTTTTGCGCCCACTTGAGAGTCTTCTATACAAGATACCCTATGGTGCTCAATATTATGTTGCTGGGTTGATAAGAAAGTAATGTGGAAAAATTTAAGGAATTCCTGGAGTAGACTAATAACTAAAAGAAAGGAGGGCATTATGTTTGCTCTGATCCTAGTATTGATTTGCATCTTCTGTGCCGCAGCTGGTCAGACTGCGCTGAAGAGTGGTATGAATCAGGTTGGGGAAATAGGTAGCCTGAGACAGCTTTTCAATCTTGACACCCTTGTTCATATATTCACCAACCCTCGTGTCCTCGCTGGCTTATTTTTGTATGTAATCTCCCTATTTCTGTGGCTAGGAGCCCTGTCCACTTTGAATGTCAGCTTTATGTACCCTTTGCTCAGTTTGTCTTATGTGATAACGGCTATAATTGCCTTTGTTTTCCTGAAGGAAAGTATAGCCTTGCTCCACTGGGTGGGGATTTCGTTGGTGGTGGGGGGGTGCTTGTTAATCATGAGGACGGGCTAATAAGTGAATGGACCCTACACTGAAAAGGAATCAACGAGACAGCGTTAACTGCCTTTTTCCTAAAGGCTTTTACCAACATTTACGTTATTTCCGCGGTTTTGCTCACGATAGTGACTGCGCTGGCCTGGATTCTGGCTGTACCGAAAGCGCAGTTGAGTTTTGTCTATCCCTTCATGGCTCTATCTTATGTCTTAGTTGCCCTGTTTTCCCTGCTCTTTTTCAAAGAGGATGTCGGTGTCCTGCGCTGGCTGGGCATCATTGTAATCTGTGCCGGTGTGTTCCTGGTATCCAGGAGCTAAGAAGTACCGTCGCTCTCTCTACCAGTCATTATCGTTTTCTTTAGAAGAGTTGTTACACTTTTGCAAGCAATGGTGGGCGTTACTGTACAATAGGTAGAACCTTCAACATAGTTTTCAGTCTCCATAGTTAGTTTGCGAGAGCAGGTTTTGGCTAATTCCTGGGCGCTGCCGAGGCTTGAAGTTGCTTTAGCAGATGGAGGCTGTCTGCCAAGAGAGGTCGGGAACGTCACCTGCGGTTAGCCTTTTCCACGGCTGTTCACGCCGTTCCCAACACCCTGCTCATAGACGAGGCCTTCGCCATTGGCAGTGAAAGCGCTGTGCCAGAGGTCATTATTGCTGAACAAGGGCAAGGTTGTTACAATTGGGAATATAGAGAAGGTGATGAATGATTATCTGGCGATGCTGCAAGGAGGAATCACCAGGGCCGGTTTTGCAAGGATAACTTGATAGGAACGTGAGGTGGTTATAGCATTTTGCTACCACGGCTTGTCTGAAAACGACTGAACCGATACAGAACTCTGTTTTGTCACAGGAGCAGGCATATATGATAGACCATATGAATGTAGTGTTGAACTTCCATAAAGGCGATCAGATGTCGGCAAAGCTGTTACTGGAGCTTCTGTTGGTTGTGGACGAAGGGATAGACTGCACATACTATCTTCAGTACGGTGACCCAACATCTACAATCAAAATACGCGATACTCTTACCAAATTCCTTAATCGAAAAAATGCCCGCTTCTCAAACGAGTTACCTAACATCACAGTCCCCCAAGAAATGATGTCCAACGACCCGAATGCACTGAAATATGAAGGCAATCATACAATCAGATCAACAACCTTCAAAATGAGCATGTTGGGGTGGAATTTGTGTGTATTCAAATATATATATGCATTAGATTCTTTTCTCATGATAGAGCCCGACTGCTGTATTCTCAAGCAAAACTGGTTGCGTGAAATCTATGAAGATTACAGGAATTATAGCGGGCCTATTTTCGGGCACCTTAAAAGAGGAAGGATCAGAGGGGAATATGTGCCGACGCATTGGGCTGGATGTTCTATATACAACTCCGAAGAATTACGGAATTTGCCCTTGGAGAAATACTTCTACGAACGTTATGAGAATCCCTGGTGGAGGTATAGAAATGAAAAAGATACCGAGACCGCGGGTAATTGTTTTTGGGGTCCCGCGTTCAGCGGTTATGACATTACATATGACTATTTCCTTTTCGGTCTATACTGGAGGGAAAAAACGGGAGTAAACGACCCTTTCCACTGGTCAACCAACTACATAGAAGATAAGCAAAATTTCATTCTTTGCGATTTCAAGACTAAGTTATCGGCAGACGAAATATTCGACAAATTCGCCGACAAGTTACCATTGATGCACGGGATTAAGAGCGACGAGATAAGGCATCGGATGATTGATTACTTTTCCAGGCAGGAAAGTGCTGATCTTTCATTACCGCTCAGCAGTCCTGAAGACAGCCCGATACCGAAATCGAATAACGTCTTGTTGAGCATAGGCGACCTCAAGAACAGGTTTTCGGGGCGAAGGTGTTTTATCATCGGGAATGGCCCGAGTCTGAGAGACACTGATATGCGCATTCTTAAGGACGAGTACACTATAGGTACCAACAGGATTTACTTAAACTACGAGAATATGGGGTTTGAGCCGACATTTTATTGTTCGGTAAACCCAAACGTTCTAGAGCAGTTTGCTGAAGAGATTGACCGCGTCAATTCCGTAAAATTTGTCAAGAGTGAATCAAGAAAATATTTGAAGAACACATGGAATACCTTTTTCATGGACAGTATTCCTACCATCGGGTTCAATGAGGACCTCGAGTCGCTTTCGTGGCACGAAGGATGGACTGTTACCTTCTGTGCGATGCAGGTCGCATTCTACCTCGGATTCGATACAGTCATACTTATAGGGGTAGACCATTTCTTCAAAGAAGCCGGTGAGCCGAATAAGCTTGTTATCGCTAACGGGGATGATCCTAACCATTTCCATCCTTCATATTTTGGCAAAGATGTCAAATGGCAGTATCCTGATTTGAAGCGGTCCGAACAGTCATACAGGATTGCCAAGGAAGTGTTTGAAAAACATGGTCGAAGAATTCTGGACGCAACAGTTGGTGGCAAACTGCAAGTATTCCCCAAAGTGGATTATCCATCATTATTTGATAAACAGAAACAAGTTTCACACATGAGTACTTCATCAAATGAAGAGAGGAAACCGATTGTGTCGATTATAATGCCTGCCTTCAACGCATCTGGTTCAATTGGCGCGGCGATAGCATCCATACAGTCCCAGAGCTTCGCCGACTGGGAACTCGTGGTGGTTGACGATGGGTCCTTAGATGACACGCGGGAAGTTGTAGTGAGGCTGGCTGGCGCCGATTCCCGAATACGTCTTTTCCAATGTAAGGGCAAAGGTGTCTCTGATGCACGTAACACCGGGCTCGATGCTGCCAGGGGCGAGTTTATAACATTTCTTGACGCTGATGACTTCATGTACCCCAATGCTTTAAAACGGCGAGTCGAAGCTTTGAAAAAGAATCCCGGCTGGAACTTGGTCCACTGCGTAACTGACATGGTGGATGCAGACTCGAAAAAGATGGGATGGCAGTTGGGTCGCCCGAAGGAAGTCTCATTCAAAGATATGAATGGAAGTGTGTGCTCCATAAACTCTCTGCTAGGACGTTCACAGGTATTTAAATCAGTGCGCTTTCAGTCTGGATTAACTAACGCCGAGGATTGGTTGTTTTTCTCAGATATTCTCCGTACCGGGGAGGTCTCGCACAGAGTAGCTAGGTGTTCCGTTGCATATGTGGTCCGTCGCGACTCAGCGGTCTGTGGAGATTATCTATCCCACGAGAATAAGTTGTTAGAAGTGATGGACATTATCTACAGTCCAGTCAGAAATAATCTGCCAGCAGCACCGGAGTTTGCTCAAGGTTTGTCGTCGCCTCCCAAGGAGGCAGTCTTACTGCGCAGAATGATTGGTCTTCTTACCTGGTTATTATTGGAGCAGCGTGCTAATGATGTGACTGGGGTCTTAAGCGAATTTAGTGACCAAGACCTTTCAGCACTGTCAAGAAGCGAAATAAGGAATCAAATCATATACCCAGCAATGCGTTTCTATGTATGCAGAAAAGAGGAGCTGCCTGAAAGGCTCCACAAAGATGAGGCAAGCATATTAAGGCTGATATCTGAAACCGGGATTGAAAAGACCTTTCACCAGTATGCCGATGAGTTTAAATTGCTGATGGGAAAAGCATCTACAAACGAATTGAACTCAATGCACGTCTCAGACAACATTGTTGGACCCTTCAAACGAAATGCTCATGCGCACATCGATGAGAACGCACTGGTAGCTACGCTACTGGTCGATCAAACAAAGACAGGGGTTATGATCGATGTTGGGGCCTTACATGGCTCGACACTGGCTCCCTTTTGTCGTCGGGGGTGGCGAGTCTTTGCATTCGAGCCAGACCCCGCTAACCGGGAAGAACTCGAGACACGCTTCGGTCACAACCCGAATGTCACCATCGATGGAAGGGCAGTTGCCGACCGGATTGTTGAAAATATGCCCTTTTACTCCTCTGCTGTAAGCCCCGGTATCAGCTCTCTGCATCCCTTCCATAAGAGCCACAAAGAGGCTTGCACGGTGTCGACCACGACTATCGCAGATTTTGTCCGGGAAAAGGACTTGCATCATATTGACTACTTGAAAATTGATGCCGAAGGCTATGACCTGCTGGTCCTCAAAGGTGTGCCCTGGGAGAGGATCAAGCCGAACGTGATTATGTGTGAGTTCGAGGACAGCAAGACCAGGTCGCTTGGTTACACCATGCACGATATGGCCCGTTACCTTACCGAGCGCGGCTACAAAGTCATGGTCAGCGAGTGGCATCCCGTAATCCGTTACGGCAGAAAGCATGACTGGCACCGGTTAGTGCCCTACCCATGCGAACTGCACGATCCGAATGCCTGGGGCAATTTGATTGCTTTTCGTGACCAGCCGGACCTCCAGAGAATTGCGACTATTGCAAGACGTATTGTCAAGGTCGATAAGGTAGCTTTGCAAGGAGGTATGAAAGTGACAAGCTTAAGAGCCAGGGGACTTTACCAGAGGCTTGTAGATTATCTGAAGACACATTATCCGGCGATAATCACCATCGGCCGCTTCGTCAAGTGGGGCCTGACAACACTGAAAAGCACTTTCTTTGGCATCGGCGGAATAGCTGTTCTTGTCACATTAGGACTTTATATTGCCGGAGCTTTAATCGAACCTGCACGCTGGTACCTGGTGGGAACCGCTAGCGCCCTGTTACTATTGTTCGGCGGGCTGCTGGCGCTATTTTATGCCCGGTTCATATTAAATCGTTTTGTCAGCGACCAAAGAACGCAGGTATCGGATATCAAGAAGGAAGTATCGGAGATCAACAAGCAGGTATCGAATATCAACAGACAGGTATCGGATATCAAGAAGGAAGTCGCTCCATATGACGATGTTGACCACTTACGACTCGAACGAGCCGTAAGCATTGAAAAGCAAGTGGAAGTGGCCGAACTCCAATATGACCTTCGAGACAGCAAGCCCATTTTGTTCTTCAATGCCACGTCAGGACCCGGAACGTTGAGCTTCGCATCAACATCAGGATTGATAATCTCGTGGGGATTGCGCCTTGCCGGGCATAGAGTCCTTCATTTGGTCTGCCGTAAAGGCTTGAGGCGATGTATTCAGGGAACAAACCGGTACGAACCAAACCAGCCTATGCCGTGCGAAACATGTTATGCAATCAAAGATAAGATGTTCCCACAAGACCTCCGCCGCTATCTGGAACTGAAATCGGAGGGCCCCAGTGCGCTGATTCCTCTGGAATCTTATTCGCTGGATGATCTGGCTGACTTTGTCTATCAGGGGATTAACATCGGAGAGCTTTGTATTTCCTCTGTTCGGTGGACTCTTCGCAGACACAACTTGGACTCCGTTCCAAGGTCTACTCGACTGCTTCGTGAGTACATTAGAGGAGGAATGAATATAGTCGATACACTACAGAGACTACTCCAGGAGCAGGAATTGCATTCTATAGTCGTGTTCAACGGCGTATTTTATCCTGAAGCAATAGCCAGGGAAGTGGCGCTGCAGAAGGGGCTGCCTGTTGTAGCCTACGAGATATCGATACCGGACCTAAAAGTGTTCCTCTCCCACGGTGTTGCGGCCGGAGGGGGCTTGATAACAATCCCCGAGGATTTCCAGATGAGTGCCACTCAGGAAGCAGAATTTGATCAGTACATGTCGCAGCGCATCAGGGGCACTGTAGGCCAACCGGGACTCTGGCCTGAGATGAATAGTATAGAACCAGAGCTGCGGGCTTTTGCAGGCCAGTATAAAAATGTGGTATGTGTATTTACAAATGTGATTTTCGATACCAGCCAGTATGGTGCGAACACAGTTTTCGAAAGCATGTTCGACTGGCTGGACGAGATAATGAAGCTGGCAAGTCTTCATCCGGAGACCCTGTTCGTTGTCCGAGCCCATCCTGCAGAAGTTTTCCCTCGCCATGAAAGTGAGGAGCTTGTGGGTGATTGGCTAAAGGAACATAGCTACCTGGCAATTCCGAATGTCCGTTTCATTCCCCCGACGGACTACATTAGTTCATATGATCTTCTCAATATCTCTCGCTTCTGCCTTGTTTATAACTCGACCATCGGCCTGGAAGCGGTTGTTTTGGGCATACCGACAGTCACGGCTGCAGCGGGGAGGTACAGCGGTGCAGGAGTTACACATGCCCCTGCCAGCCGGAAGGCATATGGAAAACTTGTGGAGACATTCTTGAAAAACGGCCCTCCACCTGTGGAGGATACTGTGCGGCAGCGAGCACGCTACTGCATGTACCAGCTTTTCTTCCGTCAGGGGCTCGATTTATCCGCCTTCCTTGAATCACCTGACTGGACTCTCAAACCCATCGACGCTTCCGCATTACATCCCGATAATTCTCCGGAGATGAATATCATCTACAAAGGGATTATGGAAGGTGGACCGTTTTACTATCCTCATTGATATTCATAGCATGGTTCGTAGCGAAGTCCCCGGTATATGACCCGGTTTAAACTTGATGAACGGGTTTGTTAAGGGCGGAACGAATCATCGATGGGCACACACAACAGCGTTTATATTATTGTCCCTGACGTGCTGAGATATGGCGTATGTTATAATTCATCAGATGGAACCTAGGAATATTAAAGCCACTAAATCCTGTAGAACCAAGGCTATTCTGCCTGTTCGTTGTGCGGCGTCATCTTTGTATAACATGCATGAATTGAGTGAAGGAAATGGCAGTGGAGCATAGTATCCTGGCTATCATTCCCGCCCGGGGGGGCTCCAAGCGAATCCCGCACAAGGCTATTCGTGACTTGTGTGGCAAGCCCATCATAGCCTACACAATTGAAGCAGCATTACAGAGTCATATCTTTTCCCGCGTCATCGTAAGCACAGATAGTGAGGAGGTTGCCTCTGTAGCCACGCAATTTGGTGCAGAAGTTCCCTTTATCCGTGATGCCAGTCTGGCAAACGATTATACTCCTGTCTCACTGGTCACCCTTGACGCTTTACAACGATTCGACCCACATGGAAAGATTTTTCTGTTCGTGGCCCAACTGATGGCCAACTGCCCCTTGAGAACGGTTCGAGATATTGAGGAAAGTTATCGGCAGTTTGCGGATGGAGGAGCGGATTCGCAAATTTCCATCACACGCTACGGGTGGCTCAGCCCCTGGTGGGCTATGACACGCAATGCAAAATACGAGCTATCACCTATTTTCACAGAGCAAATGGGTAAACGCAGCCAGGACTTGCCGGAGCTTTTTTGCCCGACTGGTGTCATCTGGTGGGCGAAGGCATATGCCTTACGTCGCGAGAAGACGTTTCACATTGCGGATCGAACCGGTTGGGAAATTCCCTGGCCACGAGCCATAGATATAGATACAGAGGATGACTGGAAGATGGCCGAACTGCTTATGAAGGAACAACAACAGGAGGCAAAGACAAAATTCTAACTGTTCGCTTTGCATCGCATCCTACGGTAAGCCTGGAGTAAACATGGCGAAAATGTTGAATCTCAATGGTCGCCTCATTGGCCCAGGAGAACCACCATATTTTATTGCCGAAATTGGCTCGAACCACAACGGTGATATGCGCCTATGCAAGAAGCTGATCGATTCGGCCAAATCATGCGGGGTTGATGCTGTCAAATTTCAGTCTTGGTCTAAATCTTCCCTTATTTCCAGAGCTGAGTATGCCCGCAATACTCAATATGCAGACAAGAAGAGACACTTCGGTACGTTGGAAGAAATGGTTGAGCGTTACCAGCTAACACCGAAGCAACATCTTGAGGTCGCGGCCTACTGCCGTACCAAAGAGATTGCCTTTCTTTCGAGTTGTTTTTCGTCTGAGGAAGTCAACCTGCTTGAGTCTTTGGATATCCCTGCATTCAAGATCGCGTCGATGGATGTCAATCATCTACCGTTGCTGGAATATGTTGCATCCAAAGGCAGACCGGTGATTTTGTCCACAGGTATGGCCACTCTTGGAGATATAGAAAAGGCGCTCTTTATTCTACAGCGAGGTGGTTCCGGCCCGGTGGCGTTGCTACACTGTGTCTCTATCTACCCTCCTGTTTATGAGACCATCAACTTGCGCAATATAGCCACCCTGCAACAGGCATTCGATGTGCCGGTTGGTTTTAGCGACCATACTCTCGGCACAGCCATACCACTGGCTGCTATCGCGTGCGGAGCATGTATCATAGAAAAGCATTTTACCCTAGACAATAGCATGGAAGGATGGGACCACGCCATTTCAGCAGACCCTCCAGAAATGAAAGTCATTGTCCGAGAGGGAAAAAACGTATTTGCAGCTTTGGGAACCACAGTGCGTATGGTCAGCGCAGCAGAGGTCGAACAGCGAAAGAAGTTCCGCCGCCGCCTCTTGGTAAAACGTGCCATGAAAAAGGGAGAGAAATTGCGCTTGAAAGACATCGAGTTCAAACGGCCCGGCACAGGTATCCATCCCGATGAGTTAGCTTATGTAGTCGGTCGTTCACTGGCGCGAGATGTAGCACCGGATGATGAACTCGAATGGTCGGATTTGGTCTAGCTTATTGAGATAATGGCATCAAGGCGGTCGCCTGGGTTTGAGTAATCAAAAGGAACTATGAAAATCATCTTCAGAGCAGATGGAAGCAGAGATATCGGATTAGGTCATATTATCCGCTGCCTGACACTGGCAGAAGAACTTAAGACTAGGGATTCCAGTTCCGAGATACTATTCATCACAAGGTATAAGGAAGGGCAAAAGATCATAGAAAAAAGAGGCTTCAAGGTGGTGGGAACTCAAACTGATGAGATACTACAAATCAAGGAATTGGGTGATAGTGTAACATTGCTCATAACCGACTTTTTAGATACTGCCAATGCTTACATATCACGAATCAAGGATATAGACAACCTAAAAGTGATATGTATAGATAACAATACCCATCTAAAGAAAATAGACGCTGATATGTTGATAAATGCAAATGTATTTGAAGAAGGCGAGACAAAGACAATTGGCTTGACCAGGTATTACTTAGGGCCAAAATATATAATATTGCGTAAAGAGTTTGAATTAGCACATAGAGAGGGGAAAAAGATAAAAGATAAAGTGGGAACAATTTTGGCGGTGTCCGGTGGGGCTGATTTCGCCAAGCAGTCCCTTATCCTAAACAGTGTTAAGGCTTTGAGGAAAATCGGCGAAGAGATAGACATTCATTTGATTGTTGGTCCCGCTTTTCCATATAAGAATAAACTGAATGACCTTCTATCGAAAACGAACAGGCATTTTCATGTATCATACAATCCACTAAACTTAGTAGAAGTTATGAAAAGCGCAGATATGGCAATTACAGCAGCAGGAATAACCTTATACGAGCTAGCAGCGCTTGGCGTTCCCTCAATAGCAATACCTCAGGTAACACCAAAGACAAGCCACCAAGAAGACATAGCTCATAGCTTTGAAAGATATGGAGCATGTATAAATCTGGGGAAATTCCCAAATAATGAATTTGTATATGTAGAAACGACAAAGCTTATTGAAGACAAATCACTAAGAGAACAACTCAGTAACAATGGCAAAGCATTGGTAGATGGGGGAGGACTAGAAAGGACCGTTAGGTTAATCCGTAAGCTTTGCCATCAAGTAGGATAAAACTCCAAGGGCATTGATGCCACATGGGTAAGCGATTCAAGGACTGGAATTATCCCCAATTTGACGAAAGGGGAATGACAAGGTGGAATTGGATGTGCCAGTATCATGAGAATTTAGAATTGGGCAGAAATACCGATGTAGGGGCATTTACTTACATCAATGCCAAGTATGGAGTTGAGATACAGGAAAATGTTCAAATTGGCTCCCACTGCTCAATTTATTCCTGGTCTACCATTGATGATAAGAAGGGCAAGGTAGCGATAAAGAAAAATGCTAAGATAGGTGCTCATAGCCTCATAATGCCCGGCGTTACGATTGGTGAGAATGCCATCGTGGGAGCATGCAGTTTCGTGACTGAGGATATTCCGGATAATGCCGTAGCCTATGGCACGCCGGCCAAGGTAACAAGATATCAAGACCAAGAGGATTAAGGATGGACTGGAAAATCCCTCTGTTTAAGATATACTGGGACGAAGAAGATGTGGGGATGGTGAAGGAAGCTATCCAGAGAGGTATGCATTGGGCAATTGGGCCTAATATTGAAAAATTTGAGAATATGCTTTCGGACTATGTCGGTACAAAAAACGCTCTCGTTTTTAATTCAGGTACCTCCGCACTGCATGCTATTCTCTTAGCTTATGGCATAGGACAGGAAGACGAAGTAATTGTACCATCCTTCACTTTCATCGCTACGGCAAATGCCCCCCTTTTTGTAGGGGCGAAGCCTGTCTTTGCTGATATAGAAGAAAAGACTTACGGGCTGGATCCTGAGGATGTGAATAGAAAGATAACGCCCAAGACGAAGGCTATTATACCTATCCATTATGGGGGGTGCCCTTGTTTAATAACAGAATTAAGGCAGATCGCCAAGGAGCATAATCTGATTCTTATCGAAGACGCTGCCGAATCACTCGGCGCTACCATTGACGGCAGAAAAATAGGTAGCTTCGGCGATGCAGCTATACTCAGCTTCTGCTCCAACAAGGTGATTACCACAGGAGAGGGTGGAGCAGTAGTCACTGATTCTGCAGAGGTATATGAGAAGCTCAAGCTGATACGGTCTCATGGCAGAGCAGAGACTGCTAACTATTTCTCTTCAACTGACTATATGGACTATGTTACTTTGGGCTATAATTTCCGCATGTCAGACATTACCGCTGCTTTGGGCATTGCCCAGCTTAAGAAAATAGATACGGTTATCGAGATGCGGAGAGGAAATGCTAAAATACTATCCGCCAAATTGTCTCGATTTGTCGAAATCGAAGCCCCCCATCCTCCAGATAGTTTCTCTCATGTGTATCAGATGTATACTATAAGAGTGAAAGAGGGGAAGGAGAAAAGGGATGCCCTGTCAGTCTATCTTGCTGACAAAGGCATTATGACCAAGGTATATTTTCTCCCTGCCCATTCGACGTACTTTTACCAGAAGGAGTTGGGATACAATTGCCAATTGCCAGTTACTGAAAGACTTTCCCAGCGGGTCTTGACCTTGCCAATGTATCCTACACTAACAGAAGACGAAATAGACTATATTGCTGACAGCATAGCCGCTTTCTTCGCATAGAAGAAAATAGACATGGTAAATATATTTAAAGACAAAAACATATTAGTTACCGGCGGCACTGGCTCAATCGGTAGTGCGATAGTCAGAAGGCTCTTACAATACGAGCCCAGAGTAGTGCGGGTTTTTAGCAATGATGAGAACGGCTTATTCACTCTGGAACAAGAACTGCAAAGCTCCCCTAACATAAGGTTCTTGGTGGGAGATATTAAAGATAAGGAGCGGCTCCAAAGGGCTGTGGAGGGTATAGCACTTGTCTTTCACAGTGCAGCCCTAAAACATGTCCCCCTTTGTGAATACAACCCCTTTGAAGCTATAAAAACAAATGTGCTTGGAACCCAGAATATTATCGAGGTGGCAATGGAGGGGGAAGTAGAAAAGCTAATCACTATAAGTACAGATAAAGCAGTCAATCCAGTCAATGTTATGGGTGCTACCAAGCTACTAGCTGAACGGTTGACGGTTTCTGCCAATTACTATAGAGGAACAAGGCGAACAGTCTTTTCGTGTGTTAGATTTGGGAATGTACTGGACTCTCGTGGTTCGGTAGTCCCTTTATTCCAAACCCAGATTGAGAAGGGTGGGCCAGTTACTCTCACAGACCCAGATATGACCAGATTTGTAATGAGTATTCCAAGGGCAGTGGACTTGGTCTTGAAAGCTGCAGAAATAGCCCACGGTGGCGAGATATTCATCTTCAAAATGCGTGCGCTGCACATTCGCGACCTAGCAGAAGTAATGATTGAGGAACTGGCACCTCACTACGGACATGACCCTAAGAGCATCAGGTGGGAGATAAGTGGCAAGAGAGCCGGCGAGAAGCTTTATGAGGAATTATTGACCGAGGACGAAGCCTTAAGTGTTTCTGAGACAGGGGACATGTTTGTTGTTGCCCCAGCAAAAAACCTAGCGCGCAACAGCGTATCACCAAAGAAATACAGGTCAGACAGAGATGCAGTCTTTCTAACCAGGGAAGAAATAAGGCAGATGCTGAAAGACAGCTTGCCTCAAGACCTCTGAAATAGTCCCTTTAAAAACCTGAACTCCTCGATTGCAGCAATGCCTTGCGTGACGGAGTATTGTGTAGAAATGCCTGGTCCTCGAACCACGACGAACGAGAAAGTTGAACTTGAGCGTTGCATCGAATATACTAGCGATGCTGCGAGGAAGAGTTTGTCAGAGATCGTTGACATATCAGTGCCCCTCCTACCTCGAATGCCTGTCTGGCCGGGGGACGGTGGTATTCGCATCTTGCCGGTAAAACGTATGGCAACAGGGGATAAGAATAATTTGTCCCGACTCGACTGCGGTGTCCATACCGGCACTCATGTGGATGCCCCCTGGCACTTTTTAGAGGATGGAAGCACTGCAGAGCAGTTACCTCTGGACGCGATGCTGGGCGAAGCTTTTGTGGCTTATCTGCCAGAAGTTGATGTAATTACGGCTGAGACTCTTGCCCGGTTGACACTCCCCAGAGGCACAACGCGTCTGCTATTGCGTACACGTAACTCGGAGCTATGGGAAACAGGAGTCACAGAGTTCAGGAAGGATTTTGTAGCGCTAACAAGTGATGCTGCTCAATGGCTGGTGGACCAGGGCATCCGCCTGATAGGCGTGGACTACCTGTCGGTGCATCGCTACGGCGATGGTCCACTGACGCATCAAATTTTGCTAAGAGCAGGCCTAATTATCGTTGAAGGGCTGAACCTGGCTGGCGTGGCACCCGGGAAATATGAACTTATCTGTTTACCGTTGCGTCTGAATGGTGCCGATGGGGCGCCCGCCAGGGCTGTGCTCAGAAGACTCCCGGCAGGAGACTAGAAAACGAGGCTATTTCGATATGTCATCTTTATCCTCAAACTCAAAACCTGTAATCGTCGCTCTGGTTCCCATGCGCCATCATAGCGAGCGCGTGCCGGGCAAGAACTACCGCCCCTTTGCCGGGCAGCCTCTCTACCACCACATTATCAGAAGTCTGCAAGCCTGCCCGCTTATTTCACAGGTTGTAGTCAATACCGATAGCCCCACCATTATAGAGGACTTATCGAGATGTTTTCCGAATGTTCGAGTGATTGAAAGACCAGCACACTTGAGGGCTGACACCATACCTATGAATGATATCCTGCTTTACGATGTTAATAAGGTGAAAGCGGATTTCTATTTGCAGACGCATAGCACTAACCCATTGCTCCGTGCGGATACAATCTCACGAGCTGTGCAGTTATTCCTCGACAATTATCCAACTCACGATTCACTATTCTCAGTGACAAGAGTACAGAGCCGCCTCTGGGACAGCCGGGCACGCGCCATAAACCATGACCCAGCAGTCCTGCTGCGCACCCAGGACCTACCGCCAGTCTATGAAGAGAACTCATGTCTTTACATTTTCACCAAAGAGGTTTTGGAAAAACGGCACAACCGCATTGGCGAGAGGCCCTTGATGTTTGAGATTGACCGTATAGAATCCTGGGACATAGACGAGGAGCAGGACTTTCGCATTGCTGAAGTTCTTTATACTGAGCGTGAGAAGTTAGAATGAAGCGACGAATACTCATCTTGTGGAGAAAACTGCTATGATTAGGGTTGGAGATACGTCAAGTAAACACAATCCTGCTTTGTACAATGGCAAAGCGCCCGGCTCTCTGGAGGAAAATGAATAAGACTAACAGTCTAAAATCAAAACTGCGAAATAGACAGCTAACGATAGGGTCGTGGATAACTCTTGGTCATTCTTCTATTGCTGAAATCATGGCAAAGGCTGGGTTCGACTGGTTAACGGTGGACATGGAACACAGCGCAATTACCCTGCACGAGGCACAGCAGTTAATCCAGGTGATTGAACTCAGCGGATGTGTCCCGCTGGTACGGGTGGGGGCTAACGATGCCAATCTGATTAAAAGAGCTATGGATGCCGGTGCCCACGGCGTGATTGTGCCCATGATTAACACTAAAGAGGATGCCGAACAGGCAGTCGGTGCTGTCAAGTACCCACCACAAGGATTTCGGGGGGTCGGGTTGGCTCGCGCTCAGTCCTATGGCACCAACTTTGATGGATACCGAAAGTGGAATGAAACCGAGAGTATCGTCATCGTCCAGATAGAACATATTAAGGCAGTGGAGAACCTGGAGGCGATTTTATCTGTGGAAGGGGTGGACGCCTTTATCGTTGGACCTTATGATATTTCTACATCCCTTGGCGTACCAGGGCAATTCGACCACCCCGAGATGACATCGGTCTTGAGCAAGGTACTGGACACCGCCAGGCAGCTTAAGGCGGTTGCTGGCTATCATGTGGTACCCCCCGACACAACCCAGGTCCTGGAAAAAATAAAACAGGGCTACCTCTTTCTGGCATATAGCATTGACTTTCTATTCCTGGGCGACTCATGTCGCGGCGGACTTAAGGCCATTCGCGAGACTCTGGCGGGAAAGTATGAGTAGGATACTAATTACCACTACCTCTTTTGGGAAAGACAATGTTTCGCCTCTCGATTTACTCCAGAAAGCAGGTTATGAGACCATAACTAATCCTTATGGGAGAAAGTTAACTGAAGAGGAAGTACTTAATCTTATCTTAGAAGTCAAGCCGGTGGGGATGATTGCTGGAGTTGAGCCCATAACTGCTCGTGTTCTCCAACAAGCGAAAGGCTTAAAGGTTGTTTCTCGCTGTGGAGTTGGGCTGGAAAGCGTGGATTTAGATGCTGCCCGAAGTCTGGGCATTACTGTTACAAATACACCGGATGCCCCCACTGAGGCTGTAGCAGAGTTGACAATTGGGCTAATCTTCAACCTGCTAAGAAAAATTTCCTTTCTTGATAAGGAACTCAGGAAGGGGAATTGGACTAAGGAAAGCGGAAGCTTGGTGCGAGGCAAGAAGGTTGGCATCATCGGCTTAGGTCGCATCGGCAAAAGAGTTGCAGGGATGCTGTTGGCACTCGGGACAAAGGTAGCTGGAACAGATATACAACCGGATTACGAGTGGCTCCAAAAAAACCAGGTCCCTTTAGTTAGTTTAGAAGAGTTGCTGAAACAAAGCGAAATTCTATGCCTGCATGTTTCATATACATTAAGTAACGAGCACCTCGTCGGCAAGAAAGAAATGGAAGCTATGCCAAAAGGAGCCTATGTAATAAATACTTCCAGGGGTGAGGTTATCGACCACGATGCCTTATACTCCATGTTGACGGACGGACATTTGGCCGGTGCGGCATTGGATGTTTTTGACCACGAGCCATACACCGGGCTACTGACCCAGCTTGACAATGTTGTTCTCACGCCCCACATTGGTTCATATGCTAGAGAGGCACGCGTTGAGATGGAGATTCAGGCAGCAGAGAATCTGATTGAAGAATTAAGGAAGCAAGCATGATCAGGGCAGTTATTTTTGACCTTGACGGTGTCATAATCGAGTCGGCCGAAATTAAGACTAAGGCTTTCGAGGTACTCTTTGCTGATTATCCTGACAGGTTGCCAGAAATTATTAGCTATCATCAAAAAAATGGTGGCATTTCTCGTTACCTTAAATTCAGATACTTTTATGAGAAAATACTGGGGCAGGAGCTTTCAGCCCAAGAGGAGACTGAGTTAGGGGAAAGGTTCTCTCAAATCGTCATGAGACAGATACTTGAAGCTCCATTTGTAGCAGGAGCTATTGAGTTTCTTACCCAAAATAAGCATCGCCACTACTTCTTTATCGCTTCCGGCACCCCTGAGGCTGAACTCCAGAATATCATGTCCCATCGTCAATTGAACCAATTTTTTGTGGAGGTACACGGGTCTCCGAAAGACAAAGCTGACATTATAGAAGATATTTTAAATAGATATGCGTTCCAGAGAAAGAACGCTGTCTTCATCGGTGACGCCGAAAGTGATCGGGCTGCTGCTGAAAGAACGGGGATATTATTCATTGCCCGTCTTACCGGAGAGAATCACCAATTGAAAGACTGCCGATGGAAAGTTAATGATTTGACCGATCTGGATACCTTTTTACAAAATATGTGTGGTAAGGAGGGTGATAAAAAATGAAAGCTATAGTCTTTGGCGGTTCTGGTTTTATAGGTAGTTATGTGGCTGACCGTTTGACTGAAGCGGGCTATGAAGTGATTATATTTGATCTCAAACCTTCGCTATACCTTTTACCTGCTCAAAAGATGGTGGTAGGCGACATATTGGACAAGAAGGCTGTCTTTGATGCGGTCAAAAGCTGCGACTACATATATAATTTTGCTGCTATGGCTGATCTGGATGCCGCGACCACAGAGCCGTTAACGACAATAGAGCAGAATATAATGGGGACAGCTATCCTTCTCGAAGGCGCGCTAAGGAGCAAGGCTAAGCGATTTGTTCAAGCTAGTACAATCTATGTTTATAGTGACACTGGCGGTTTCTATCGGTGTAGCAAACAGTCAGCCGAACTCTACATTGAAGAGTACAACCGGAAATTTGGCTTGGAATATACGATTCTTCGCTATGGTACGGTTTACGGACCTCGTGCTGATAGTAAAAACAGCATCTACCGATATCTAAAACAGGCTCTCGATAATGAGAGGATTGACTGTGGTGGTACCGGTGATGAGACAAGGGAATATATTCATGTCAGAGACGCAGCTCGGTTGAGTATAGATATTCTTGCCGACGAATACCGTAACAGGCAAATTACTATTACTGGTCATCACCCCATGCGTTTGAAGGACATGCTGCATACAATCAGAGAGATTTTGGGTAATCGGATACAGATAAACTTTGAGGCCAGCGAAAAAGACACTCCTCACTACAATATCACTCCATATTCGTTTGTTCCTAAGATTGGTCACAAGTTAGTGACGCATGAGTACGTAGACATGGGGCAGGGGCTGCTGGAGTGTATCAGCGAAATTTATGACCAAGACCCTAGTCGTAAAGAGTAAAGTAAAGGAATTCATTCAATGTATCGACTCGAACTACCCCATAACTTCAGGAAACTCCGAAGATGCCCTCAAGGTAATGAGGCTGATCGAGAGAATATATGCCGAAGGACGGTAGTCGATGACGAAGCCACAGCGAGGTTAAACAGAGAATGATTCCTTCATCCGTCAGGCGCCTGGCTCGTTTCACCCTGGGGCAGCGGCGGTATAACGCCTTTGCAAATCTCTATCTGCAGTGGCAAGCAGACAAGAACCCCCGATATCAGGCTAGTATGAAGAGAATGCTAGCCTTAAAAGATAAACATGAAGGACAGCGCTGTTTCATCATTGGTAATGGCCCTAGCTTAAAGGATACCGACCTGACCTTTCTCAGAAACGAAGTCACCTTCGGCTCGAATCGAATCTACCTGTTGTTCAACCAAATAGGATTCTGCACCACCTATTTTGTGTCTATTAACAAATTGGTCATTGAACAGTGCGCACATGACATCGAAAGCTTGGCATGCCCCAAATTCATTAGCTGGCGTGCCCGTGACCTGGTAAAATTTACAGACGATACGATGTTCCTGCTCTCTAAACCTGAGATGGCATTTCATACCGATATTACTCGAGGTATATGCGAAGGGGCAACAGTCACCTATGTAGCGATGCAGGTCGCCTACTACCTGGGATTTGACAAAGTCATCCTGGTTGGTGTAGACCATTCATTCATGACCCAAGGCAAGCCGCACGCTACGGTCGTCTCCCAGGGGGACGACCCCAATCACTTCGACCCTCAGTATTTCGGGAAGGGCTTTCGCTGGCAGTTGCCCGACCTCGAAATGTCTGAACTGGCGTATAGCATGGCAAAATTTCATTTTGAGCGCGCGGGCCGGGAAATCGTTGACGCTACTATAGGGGGGAAACTCCAGGTTTTCCCAAAGGTGAACTATCAAAGTTTGTTCTGAGTGACAAGCCGGAGGGTGCGATAGGTGCAATAAGAATGAACATTCATCCAACTCAGCAAATTGTTGTAAGGAGGTGAAATAATTATGAAAAAGGCACTTATCACTGGCATTACCGGGCAGGATGGCTCTTATCTCGCTGAGTTCCTGCTCGCTAAGGGCTATGAGGTGCACGGCATTATCAGAAGGTCAAGCACCTTCAGTACCTCCCGCATCGACCATATCTATGTTGACCCCCATGAGCCAGGGGCCAGGCTCTTCCTTCATTACGGAGACCTCTCCGACAGCACGCAGCTCACCAATCTTATCTACAGCATCAAGCCGGACGAGATATATAACCTCGGCGCGCAGAGCCATGTTCGAGTGAGCTTCGATACGGCCGAGTACACTGGCGACGTCGTCGCACTGGGAACCACGCGCATACTGGAAGCCGTGCGGCAGAGTGGAGTGAAGGCGCGATTCTACCAGGCTTCCAGTAGCGAGATGTTCGGAGCAGCGCCAGCTCCACAGAGTGAGGAGACCCCCTTCAAGCCGCGTAGTCCCTATGCCGTGGCCAAGGTCTACGCCTACTGGATGGTGAGGAACTACCGGGAAGGCTACCACATGTTCGCGGCCAACGGCATCCTCTTCAATCACGAATCCCCGCGCCGGGGCGAGACCTTCGTCACACGCAAGATCACTCGCGCCATCGTTCATATCGTCGCCGGGAAACAAAGATACCTTTACCTGGGCAATCTGGAGGCTAAGAGGGATTGGGGCTATGCGCCAGAGTACGTGGAGGCGATGTGGCTCATGTTGCAGCATGACGTGGCCAGTGATTACGTCCTCGGGACGGGTGAGACGCACACGGTGAAGGAATTCTTGCAGGAGGCGTTCACCTATGCGGGCATCGACTGGCACGAGCATGTGCGCACGGACCCGCGCTATTTAAGACCGCTGGAGGTCGACCTGTTGGTGGCGGATGCTTCCAGGGCGAAGCAGGAGCTGGGTTGGGAGCCGAAGGTGAAGTTCAAGGACCTGGTCAAGATCATGGTCGACCTGGATATGGAGGCGATGGGACTCACGCCGCCCGGTGAGGGCAAGAAGGTCCTGGCGTCCAATGCTGTGTGGTACGTTGACCGGGCGCTGATTGACCCAAGGACAAAGGGGGTCGGGATTTGAGCAATCTAGCTGGCAAGAGAGTGGTGGTGACGGGTGGTATGGGGTTTCTGGGCAAGAATGTTGTCCGTAAACTGGAAGAGCACCGGTGCCATGAGATATTCGTTCCCCATAGCCGCGACTATGACCTGGTGCGGGGGGAGGCTGTTGAGAGGCTCTACGTGGATGCCCGCCCCGATGTCGTGGTGCATCTTGCGGCGAGGGTCGGGGGCATCGGTGCGAACATGCGGAATCCCGGCAGCTTCTTCTACGAAAACCTGCTGATGGGGGTGCAGTTGATAGAGCAGGGGCGGCTTCACGGAATTGAGAAGTTCGTGGCTATAGGGACCATCTGCGCCTACCCGAAGTTCACACCCGTGCCGTTCAAGGAAGACGATATCTGGAACGGTTACCCGGAGGAAACCAACGCCCCTTACGGTCTTGCCAAGAAGATGCTACTTGTGCAGTCGCAGGCATACCGGCAGCAGTACGGCTTCAACGCGATATACCTCCTGCCGGTGAACCTGTATGGTCCCGGCGACAACTTCGACCCCGAGTACTCGCACGTCATCCCAGCACTAATCAAGAAAGTCTTCGATGCGAAGGAGAAGGGCGAGAGAAGTATCGTTGCCTGGGGCACAGGCCAGGCTTCGCGGGAGTTCCTTTACGTGGAGGACGCTGCTGAGGGCATAGTGCTCGCGACGGAGAAGTATGACAAGCCCGACCCGGTGAACCTGGGCGCCGGTTTCGAGATCACGATAAAAGAGCTTGCCGAGCTTATCTGCGAGCTCGCTGACTTCGATGGTACAATAAAGTGGGACACCTCCAAGCCGGATGGTCAGCCTAGGCGCTGTTTGGACACCAGCCGAGCGAAGAAGGAATTCGGCTTTGTAGCCAGAACCGACTTCCGAGAAGGTTTGAAGAGAACGATTGAGTGGTACAGCAATGAAGGAAGGCAAAAGCCCATCCAAAGATAGCCAGACTCGAATGATCATACGCTGTCCAACATTATCAGAACTTCCGACGCCTCCTAAGGGGAAAAGGGGTTGGCCATGGACGGAGGAAACTCCCCGGCTTCCTGACTCCATGCCCGATGGGACTACCTGGCCCAGGATCAGCATAGTTACACCGAGCTACAACCAAGGACGGTTCATCGAGGAGACGATCCGGTCTGTCCTGCTTCAGGGCTACCCCGACCTGCAGTATATAATCATCGACGGCGGCTCCACCGATAACTCTGTCGAAATCATCAAAAAATACCAGAATTGGCTGGCCTACTGGGTCTCTGCGCCTGACAAGGGACAGAGCCAAGCTATAAACAAAGGCTTCGAAAAAGCCACCGGCAAAATTTATGCATGGATTGGCTCAGATGACTACCTCCTAAAATATGCTCTGAAGAATGTGGCTCATGCATATCGGGCATCACCGAAGGCTGGCGCGTGGTGTGGCGGCAGTCTATTTGTCACCACGGATGGGAAGAAGACTGGGGTACGCCAGCCACCAGACCGTCTGGACGTGGAGACTATTGCAGCGTGGAATGAGAATAGCTTTGGGCAACCGGCAACTTTTTTCTCAAAAGAGGCCTGGCAACAGTGTGCACCTTTAGACGAAAATCTGTACTATGGAATGGACTTTGACCTTTGGATTAAGATTGCGAAGAAATTCACTTTTGAGAAAGTGGCTGAAGTACTTGCAATCGAACGTCTTCACAAGGATGCCAAGACGCAGAGAGACACAGGAATGATGTATGCCGTGCAATGCCAGATTCAAATACGGCATGGTTATGAGAAACTTGCTATGGAAGATATTAGACAGTGGATGAACGAGTATACGGCCCTAACAAGAAAACTTGACAAGATATCAAGATTGCCATTTCTACGGGTGTTCAGGCCAATCGCTTTCATTGTCTGGAAGAAACTTGTGGTTAGCTGAGATTAGACCAGCAGGTTTTGGTTTGCCAGTGCTTGAGGAAACGATGTGCCATTTGTAGTGACAATTGGGATGACTGAAAAGGACACATCTTCGTGAACATAACGACGAAGCAATCCTATGAGATTGCCATGTGGAGTTTACCCCGAGCGGAGGTAAGATTCTTCGCTCTGCTCAGAATGACAAGAAGGCTCAATAAGCGGGCTTATGTTTCCCTGCCTCCTGGTGGAGAGGTCATCGAAGATTATTACCTTGTACCGGCGCTTCAGCAGTTCCTCAACTAGATGAGAGCACATAAATCTCGCCCCCGATAATGATGGCTGTGTTTTTACTCATGACTGATCTGAGCCAAGATACTTAAAAATTTTCACAGTTGTTGTGTTTGTAGTGGCCCCGAGTGGATATACAAGCTCATAGCTGCTCAACTCTTCAAGAGGCACGATGCTAGTAAAGGGATCCACACCCACTATTCTATAATTTCCTGCCGTCTGGCTTGCGACATAAGCTTGAGCCTCTTCATAGCTGGAGAAGGATTGCCCACTGGTGATTTCTTTATACTTCTGCCCGTCACTCGTTATCTGCTCTTCGTAAGATATGACTATCGACGAATTCGTGGCGGGAGTCACGGCTTTGCCATCAAAGTTGTAAAGCCTGATTGCCATGGATCGGTAGAAAGCGGGGTAGAACAAAGTTGTCCATTGCCCGCCCTGTTCTGCGGGCAAGTGATAGTATTCGTAGAAGTCACTCACGTTCTTGCCGGCCCACTCGGCCATGGCGTAAAACTTCCCGGTTGCCATGGCAGAGTCAATCATCACATATTTCGAACCAAACCTGTCCGCGAGCTCGTTGGCTGAGCTTTCATTCTGGGCGGTGAAGAACTGACCAGCCTCGCGAGCCCGAGCTTGGGTGGGATTGGCATTGGGTATGCGATTGGCAATTTGCATTATAAAGTAGCCGTAGTCCCACCAGGACATCACGCCGTAGGCGGATTCAGGGTAGTGGAACGGAGTTTCGTATAGCTCATAATAGAAATCGGGGTCATCAAAAGGTTCGGGACTGTTATCCTTTAGCCACAGAAGCGAGGTATACCACCCCTCGTTCATAATATAATTTGGCTGGCTAGCAAGTGCTTCTACTTTGCCGATATTTGGTAAAAAGACCAGGAAAAAGATGACTATTCCGACAACGATGACCCTCACCCAGGCGCCTCTGGGCTGCATAAATGTTTTTGGCTTCGCTTTCTCTCTGGTTTTCTTTTGCTTCTTCTTGAATTTTTTGACCACTTCCACTACTTCCTTAGACTTAGCCAGCAATTTGCTTAAGCCAGCAATGTCCAGCATTTTCCAGGAGAAATACCCTGTGAGCAAGGCAGCATTTACAGCATAGTAGTAACCGAAGCGGCGCTGCCCCAGGACTGCTATTAACATTATTATGCTCCATACCAGGAACAAGGTCTTGTCGGCACTTTTTTCTTTAATGACGAGATAAATAAGCATGGCAAAAGAAATAAATGAGATGAAGAAGGAGGTGGTGAAGTTGCCCCAGGCTATTTGCAGGGTGAATTCACCTGAGGGGAAAAGAAGCGGTTGCACCTCCATGATAGTCAGCCTGGCGCCGGCCGGGGTGAAGATGCTAAATTGGCTGAACATATACTGAAACAGGGAGGGATTGATGGCATGCAAAGCGGCAAGCCCGATTCCAGCCAGTCCCAGCAAGGTCAAAGGGTAGTAAACAGGCTTCAAACTCCTGCCTGCCATGAGCCGTGAGATAATACTTAAGACTATGGGTACCACTATAGCAATTGGCAGAGATACGCGATAAAGAGTATCAAAGCTGCCATTGCCCAATATAGGGAGGAGCATGAGGAAGGCAATAAGGAAAAGCGGAGTGCCGACAATACACAAATAGTCGCTTGATTTATGCCTTAAGTGGTCCACGATGAACTGAATCACCAGGTAAGCAAATATAATGAAGATGAACATCAGCCCACCCTGCCAGGTAAGTAGATATATACCCAGGAAGATGCCAGCGATCAGGGTATAGACGAGAGGCTTGGTGATAGTTGACCAGTCTCTACCTAGAAGGTGGCCGAAGGAAATCTCTCTTTCTCGAGCTCGCTTAATGGCCATTATCAGAAAGAGTATGCACACGGTGCTAAACAAAACCTCAGCTACATGGTGGTCGGTAAAGCCAAGCAGAGAACGATGCAGCAATTCGCCAGGCAAGATGGCAACCAAGGCGGCTGAAATTACGCCCACCCAGCGGTTAAACAGTTCTTTGCCGATAAAGTACACCGGGATGAGCGTCAGAGTGCCCAGAATAGCGGGCATGTAAGCGGCTATTGTTTCCATGGTATGCAGAGTTGGTGTCCCCAGGCTAACCAGCCGAATGATGCCGGCGATAAGCCAGGGGAAGAATGGCCGAACAAGCCCTCCTCCACCACTAGGGAAGAGTATGTAAGGGTCAAAGGAATTGAAATGGGGAAAGTTATTAACCAGATTTTCTATGTTGCGCATGTAATAATAGGCATCAGTCTCTCGAAACCAGACCCAGTCATTGACAAAAATTTGGTCATAAGGCAGGGCTATGCGTATGTACAATGAGATGCCACAGAGGGCTGCCAGAATTATGCCCACTATAACTATTGGGGGGAGTTTTCGTTTTTGCTCTGGACTTTGCTCGCTCACTTAAAATTCCCGCAAGGAAAATATCTTGCCAGCCTGAATATCTTCCCCATTATAAACTTACCGCGCCGGATATTACAACACATTGTAACCCACCAGCTCCTTGAGGCAGCCCATTGAACCAAAAGCCAGATTTAATCTATAATTGCGCAATGCGAACTTATCGCGCTGTCAATTTAAATGCCCTATGGTTTTTAATAGCTCTAAATGTCGTAATCTTCGCCATGGAGATAGCAATTGGCCCGTATCCCATCGTACAAAATGGCCAAGTTGTCAATGAAGTTGTCCTCTTTCTTGGCCTGGCACGGGTGGTGCTTCCTCAACAGCCCTGGACCATCATAACCGCCATATTCGTCCACGGCGGTTTTACCCACATATTATTCAATATGATAAGCCTGTATTTTCTAGGAAGCTTCTTCCTCCGGACAGCGGGGGAGAAAAGCTTCCTGGCAATATTTTTTCTCGGAGGGCTGGCAGGAAATATCCTCTTTGTCCTTCTCGCTCCATTTTCAATAGGGATAGGAGCCTCGGGAGCTATTTTCGCCCTCGGCGGAGCCCTGGCGGTAATGGTCCCCAGAGTGCCAGTTCTCATAATTCCCATCCCTGTCCCCGTTCCACTCTGGGTAGCAATCATAATCTTCTTCTTCCTTTCTTTCCTCTTCTCCGGGATAGCCTGGCAAGCCCACCTGGGCGGTTTATTGCTGGGGCTCATAGCAGGCCTCATCCTTAGGAGAAGAAGGCGAACCTATTATTTTTGACCCTTTGAAAGATGGAAATAAAAGAAATTCGCTTTAAATCCGATGGACTTGAGCTTGTCGGCGAGCTTCACATTCCGTCAGGGGACAATAGTCATCCCGCCTTGTGCATCTGCCATGGCATTCCGGCTGTTCCCCCTGACCCCACCGACAGGGGCTATACACTGCTGGCACAACGCTTCTGCCATGCTGGCTTCATCACCTTAATCTTTAACTTCCGGGGAACGGGAAGGAGCGAAGGTAACTTAGACATCGTGGGCTGGAGTCGAGACTTACAAGCCGCTCTTGATTTCCTGTATAACCTGGAAGAGGTAGATAAAACCCGTTTTTGCTTACTCGGATTTAGCGGAGGGGCAGCGGTTTCCGTTTATACCGCAGCCCACGACCCCAGGGTATCTTCAGTGGTGACCTGTGCCTGCCCTGCGGATTTTCGTTCTCTCTCTCAAAGAGAAACGCCTCTGGACACCATACAACGTTTTCGACAAATCGGGGCAATCAGGGATAAAGATTTTCCACAATCCATAGAAGAATGGGAAAAGGGATTTGAGACCGTCTCTCCCATCAAGTGGATCGATAAAATTTCCCCCCGTCCCCTGCTTTTGGTTCATGGAGATGCCGACGAATTAATACCCCTGGAGCACGCACATAAGCTGTACCAGAAAGCTAAAGAGCCCAAAGAGTTAAAAATAATACCCGGTGCCAGGCACAGAATGCGCCTGGAAAAGGCAGCAATGGCTTTTGTTCTGGATTGGCTAAAGGCGAGATGCTAAACCGAGAGAGCATTTTCAGTAAACGCAGAAGCAGCCTTGAAGGACACAAAGGTAGCAAGCAAGAGCCAATCACATTGAGGACGAGATTTTACACAACGCTACGCGGTTAACTATTTCTTTAAGAAAGTATACGTTCTTTCGCCTTTTCTCGACAGTCTGAACAATCCGCTATTTGTTACCTCAGCTGCTATTTCATTTTCCTTCATATGGTGGTCACTGAACGACAGGATTCCATCTGGTTTCAATATTCGATGCAACTCCTTTAGTACCCTATCCCTGTCGCCCAAGTGGTGAAAGATGTCGTACAATAGAACCACGTCTAAGCTATTATCCGGCAACCCGGTTTGGCAATCAGAAAGAATGGTTTCCACGTTCGCCAGTCGCTTTTTTGAAGCGATATCCTGAACCTTCTGAATTGCCAGTGGATGGATATCCAAGGCGTAAATTTTCCCTGATTCGCCTACCAATTCTGCCAGGGGCATTATGTAACTCCCGGGGCCACAGCCATAATCAAGCACATGAAACCCCGGTTTTATCCCCACCTCTTTCAAGATATTCAGGCGGGGCAAGAAGAAATCGCGAAATTTGTAGCCCAAAGACATGAATTGAAAAGGGAAATTGGACATTGGTTTATCCATAGGGGTTTCTTACTTCTCTCTTAAGAGGCAATTTTGTGCAATGGCCGCAGACATACGAAGTTTGAGGCAAGACTGAGCATTTGGACGAAGCGAAGCGTAGCCATATGTTCACTGTTACGCGACTCGAGGGGCAAAATTGCGAAGCAACTGCAGAGTCCCGAACACCACTTATTTTTGAAATCAACATAACCAACTCCTATATTCTGGTGTTGCGTCCTTCATGTCCTCATATAACCACACCATTCGATCCGCAAACCACAACTTGCTGATAAGAATAACAACCCCACCGAGAACTGTTGGCCATATTTCCAATACGAATAATCCCCAGATAAATGGAATGGCACCAATTGCGCTTATCCCCGACAAAATATTAGGCATAAAAAGGTGATGTTTCGGCACCGGAACCTTTTTCCTATTCATCCAGACCCATTCGCCAAGGACTACTTTTGATGCCCAATTATTGGTGCTTTTCGGTTCGGGAAAGATTCGTGGGTTAAACCATACCCACAAAAGCACAATAATAATTGGAGCAAGAGCCCACCATCCAAGCCAGACCCTGCTCCAGAATGCTAAACCGATAAGCGGAACCATAGAAAAGCGAGAGTAACCGCTCCAAGGATTAGCATGACGCCGCCGTGTTTTTTCATCCATTCGAAATAGGTTTGCTATTTTTCTTTCAAGCGTCATGTTTTACCTGCCTATATTTACTATTATGTTAATTTCATAATTTCTGCACTTTTTGGGGTGCGGGATTTCAACCAACGGGCGTGGATATGTAGTGAAAGTCAGCCCTTTGCTTTGCCAGCCTGTTTTATCAGCCAATATTCGATACTATCGGCCAGGGCCAGCCAGCTGGCTTCGATGATGTTAGTGGAGCTGCCTACCGTCCGCCAGTTTTCCTTGCCGTCGCTGAATTCAATGAGCACCCGAACCTGCGATGCAGTGCCGGCGGTTTCTTCGAGGATGCGCACCTTATAGTCAATAAGTTTTACAGCAGTCAAGTCGGGGTAGAACTGAAGTAAAGCTTCGCGCAGAGCCTGGTCGAGGGCATTAACCGGGCCATCGCCTTCGGCAGCCGTATGCACTATCCTGTTATCCACCTTGACCTTGATAGTAGCTTCTGACAACAGCTCTTCCTGGTTTCCTCTGGTGGGCGGGCGGCGCCGTTTCTCCACCACCACCATGAAGTCAACTAGCTCAAAAGGTGGCTTATAGTCAGGTTGAGCCCGGCGGAGCAAAAGGTCAAAGGATGCCTCGGCAACATCATATTGAAAACCCTGCTTCTCTAATAACTTAATTTGCTTCAGGACCTCCTCAATTTCCTTGCCTTTAGGGACAGGTATTCCACGCTCTTTAGCCTTAAAGATAATACTTCCCTTCCCTGCCAGTTCGGAAACAACAACATGCGGGTGGTTGCCCACTAGATTTGGATTTATGTGCTGGTAGCTATCTTCCCATTTTATTAAGCCTGATACGTGAATTCCAGCCTTATGGGTGAAGGAATCATCGCCTACATAGGGAAGCCGGTCATAATGAGGCATGTTAGCCAGTTCTGATATATAGCGAGAGACATCACTGAGCTTGGTTAGCTGCTCGTCAGTAACGCAATCAATGCCCATCTTAAGTTTCAAGCTCGGTATGATGGAACAGAGATTGGCGTTGCCACAGCGCTCACCATAGCCATTAATGGTTCCCTGAACCTGAATAACACCTGCTTCCACGGCAGCCAGGGAGTTAGCCACAGCAAGCTCGGCATCATTATGGGTGTGAATGCCCAAAGGAACAGGGCTTGCCTTTCGAACAGCTTTAATAGCCTCTACTATCTGTTGTGTCAGGGTGCCACCATTGGTATCACAAAGAACCACGCATTCCGCACCGGCTTTAGCCGCAGCCGTCACCACCTGCAAGGCATATTCAAGATTATCCTTATACCCATCGAAAAAATGCTCGGCATCGAAGAAAACCCTGAACCCTTTTGCTCTGAGGTAACTTATGGAATCTGTAATCATGCTGAGGTTTTCTTCCAGCGTTGTTTCCAGAACCCTGGTTACCTGCTTATCCCAGGCTTTTCCTACGATAGTGACCACCTTGGTTTTGGCTTGAATCAAGGCCTGGAGATTAAGGTCTTCCTTCACTCGAGAATTCATGCGTCTGGTGCTGCCAAAGGCAACTAGAGTTGAACGTGTCAAGTTTAAATTCTGTGCTCTGGCAAAGAACTCGGTATCCTTAGGGTTAGAACCGGGCCAGCCACCTTCTATGAAGTCAATGCCCAGTTCATCCAGCTTCTGGCAAATCTTGAGCTTGTCCTCGACAGACAAAGAAATCCCCTCCTGTTGGGCACCATCCCTTAGAGTGGTATCATAAAGCTGCACTGTTATCATGGAAAATTCCCTTAACCTTTCACTTTCTGAGCAATCAAATCTCCCATTTCTTTCGTGCCTACCTTGGTTTTCCCTTCTGACATTATATCGTAAGTTCTATAACCTTGCTCCAGAGCAACGAGTACAGCATTCTCTACGGTCTGTGCTTCAGTTTCCAGCGCAAAGGAATAGCGAAACATCATAGCTACGCTCAAGATAGTGGCAATAGGGTTAGCCAGGTTTTGCCCCGCTCGCCTGGGAGCGCTGCCATGAATTGGCTCATACATGCCGAAGGTCCTCCCCCTGGGAATTCCTGCTAAGCTGGCTGAGGGGAGCATGCCCATAGAGCCAGCCAGCATTGAAGCCTCGTCGGTGAGAATGTCACCAAACATGTTTTCCGTGACCAAGACATCCAGTTCAGCAGGACGCTGAATAAACCTCATAGCACAAGCATCAACCAGCATATGCTGGAGTTCAACATCAGGGTAATCGGCGGAAATTTCTATAGCAATCTGCCGCCATAATCGGGATGACTGGAGAACATTGGCTTTATCTACCGAAGTTAACTTTTTACGGCGGCTGCGAGCCACCTCAAAACCGACCCTTAATATGCGCTCAATTTCCATCTCGGAATAAGCCATGGTATCAACGGCCTGCCTTCCCTCCGGAGTCCGCCACTGTTTCTTGGGCTGACCAAAGTAAAGTCCGCCTGTGAGTTCTCTAACCACCATCAAGTCAACCCCCTTAACCACCTCCGGCTTGAGATTAGTGGAATTCACCAGCATAGGGGAAACTTTCACGGGGCGCAAATTAGCAAACAGCTCTAGCCCTTTGCGCAAAGCCAGAAGCCCGTCTTCAGGGTGGATTTTGGCTTGAGGGTCATCCCACTTAGAACCGCCAACTGCACCGAGCAGCACTGCGCCACATTGTTTACACATCTTCAAGGTCTCATCGTTGAGGGCTGTGCCCAGAGTATCTATGGCAACGCCACCTATGAGGCCATCTTGAAGGCGGAAGCTATGCCCGAATTTTTCACCCACGGTCTGCAAAACCTTTAGCGCCTGGGTTATTACCTCGGGGCCAACACCATCGCCGGGTAAAACCGCTACATCGAATTCCATACTATTTACCTCTCATTCTTTGCTGCCTATCATTGGAAACCATGCTTATTATGATGAGTGCTAAGTTCATCACAAAGGCCTCTCCTTTTCACCTAACGGAATAATATTATCAGCTACCTTATCATATAAATCGCTCAGCGTGAATATGATGATTTGATAATCCGAGGCCAGCGTTTTGAAAAAGTTTAGCGTGTTAGCCAGACGGACAGAGTCAAAATTAACAAAGGGGTCATCCAATAACAAAGGAGGCTTCTTATCGCCAAATATCAACCCTACCAGGGCGAGTCGAAACGCTAGATAGAATTCATCAATCACTCCTCCACTTAAGTCCTCAGGCTTAGCCCAGTCCCCTTTCTCATCCGAATATACCCAGAACTCCAAGGCTTCTTTATTAACTCTTCTTACCTGCTTATATTTATCATTGGTAAAGACAGCCAAATATCTCTGAATTTCTTTCTCCAAAGCTTCCTCTGTTGATGAAAGGATCTCGGTTCTCGCTCGGGAGACAAATTCCCTCGCTAATGCATAAACTTTCACCTTTCTCTCTTCATTTTTCAAAGCCTCTTGAAGGCTTTCCAGTTCCTCTTCTAGTCTAACTTGCTCCTCAGCATCACGTTTCGCTGCCTTAATGACTGCCATGCTATCCCTTTTACGGTCTTCAAGCTCGTTTCGTGTCGCCTCTAAGCTCTGAATTTTTCTTTCCAATCCGATGTATTCTTCCGGGCTCAGGCGTGTTTCTATCAAGTCCTCGGTAAGTTTCGCCTGCTTAACCGCTAAATCCATAGTTATTTGTCGCTTTTGCTCTTCTATCTCTTCGACTGTCCTACCTGCCAACATACCCATTAGTTGATTTTGCAAGTTCCTTTGCTCATTGATCCAATAATTAAAATCTCTTTCCTTCTTATCGAACTCGCCAACCATGTTACACTTAGCCTCAGCCAGCAATTCCTTCTCTTCGTTGCCAAGTTTACCGAGAGCTTCCTTCATTTCTTTAATGCGTTCGTCAATAGTTGAAATATTAGTCTTATCTCGAATGAGGGCGATTCTTGCCCACGTAGTTATGGCAAGAAGAACTGTGCCCAGGATTATCAACCCCAGGAGGTAGAAGGGACCAACCAATACTCCAATTATCCCGCCTATCAGTATTGTTAGCGCAGTAGCTATGCCTTTCCCTGAACCAAAAAATCTCACAGACTTCCTTCTGTCCAATTTTTCCTTCGCCTCAGCTAGCTCTCTTTCTCGCTGAGCTAGGTCCTTCTCGATATCCCCACGTCTATTCTGGATTGCATCCAGCCCCTTTCTAAATTCCGAGACGCGTTGTTCGTCTTCTAATCCTACAATAGAACCAAGTGCTCGCGTTGCTTCCTCAGATTTCGCTGACAGCACATTTATTTTGCCAAGCAGCTTGTCTACCTCATTATATTTTTGTTTGAGATTTTCTAGAGATGCCTCGATCTGTTTACACTGTTTATTTTTCTCCAACCAGACCCGGCACTTTTCGTATTCTTCCTTGACCTCAGCCAGTTGCTTGTTCACTTCCACTAGCTCGATTTTTTGCGCCTCAACTCTTGAGACCTCGTTTTCAATGTCAGTATATTCCCGTGAACAATTCTCTAGTTGTCCTTTCAGAGATTTCAAGCTACCGTCGATTTTCGCCGGCCTATCCAATCCCTTCCTCATCTCAGAGATTTTATCATCTAGCTTCTGTATCACCTGCGAGGCAAGGGTGCTTTCTTTGCCTCCACTCACAATTTCCTCCAAGCTCTCGCTAATTTCCTTCTTACCTGATGAGATTTCGCTTACCTGTGCTTGACGAATACAAGAAGAACATAAGAAGAGGTTGTCAGAATTGGTGCCCAGTAGCTCAGCCATTTTCTTTGAAATTTCTTTGAAAGTATCAAGTTCTTCTCGAGTATTACCATCAATAAGCCTGACTGTTCCTTTGTCAAAATCCTTCTCCAACAAATATCTGTTCCCTTTATCCTCAAACTCAAGGCTAGTTTCACATTGCATGGTTGAGCCCCAGGAAACATAATCTTTAAGCTCTTTCGCAGTGCTTTTAGGATTATTGAAAAGGGCAACAATGATACCATCAAGTAAAGTGGACTTGCCCATTTCATTTAGCGGCCCTTTGACCACATTTATCCCAGGGCTGAACTGAGCTTGAAAATCAACAAGTCTCTTGAAGTTTTTGAGATCAAGCCTTTTCAACCACATTATAAGACTTCCTTCCCATCCAGAAGAGCTATACCATACTGAAGGGCATTTTCAGCAATGTCCTTCTCTTCCCCCTCCGAGTTCTCGATTTGCCCCTTCATTAGCTTAATAAATCTATTCCTAATCAACCGCTCTACATCCTCTGTGATCTCTCCTGACTGCGGATGAGATTTATCCATAACACCAAGATGAAAAAATTTCTCCCCCAATTCGGTTTCCAATTCCTCGGGATTTGCTATAAGTTCGGCATCGCGAAGCCCTTTAAGAGTGATTCTTCTTATCAGATTCTGATTTGCCCCATCGGAAATTCTCGCTTTTAGCGTCGCCAGTTCTTGTATTTCACTCATGTCTATCTCTACTTCGTCATAGTCACGAAGTCCAAGCTTTTTGGGTTCAACCTTAACCTCGCCGGAGTCCAAAAGGCTAACTAAAAGCACAGCACCTCTTTCTCTTTGGTCAGGTATCCACTCCGGCGGGCCGGAATACCAGGCTGGAGGTCTTTCTGAGCAGCTATAGACTCGGTGCCAGTGCCCCAGCGCCAGATAGTCCATGCCACTGGCTTTAACTTCCTCAAGCTTGAAGACATGGTCATCCTCCGCTATCTTTTCTGGGATATAGAACGACCCGTGAGCCATAGCGATATGAAACTTACTTGAGGTCGAACGCTTGAGCCCTTTCAGTGGGCTTATGTAGGACCTATTACTCAGATTTGGCTTCCCATATACCGTTAAATCAAGGCCGGGATACTCCTTGGAGGATATATTTTCCTCAGCAAAAATTTTTAGATTAGAGCATTTTCCTTCAAAGTCAACTTTCCTGTAAATTGACGAGGAATCAAGAGAGTCATGCGTGCCGGGGATAAGGCAGATTGGAATATTATTTGACCCAAGCAAATTAAATTGTTCTATTACCAAATCTATATTTTTTTGCGGCTGCTGGTTAGCATTGAATAGGTCCCCGGCAATTAAAATGACATTCACCCTTTCATCTATTGCAGTGGCTATGATGTTCTTGAACGTAGTTCTCAATTGCTCCCGCTGGGAGTCGCTCTTATTTCCCAGACCCGGGAACTTCGCCCCTAGGTGAATATCGGCGGTGTGCAAAATTTTGAGCATGACAAATGCCCCTTCGCCAGGAGCGTCGTTAAAATTCTTAAACCAGCGTTCTCATTGAGATTGCTTCGCTCTGCTCACAATGACCTTCTTAACCACGAATCTTGGGGAGCAGCAAAACACCTATGATAATCGCAGTTACTATAACAGAGACCAAATACATTCCTGCCCCGGCAGCTAGACCTATGGCGGCAGTTATCCAGATGGTGGCTGCAGTGGTCAGTCCTGCTACCTCTTCTTCACGCTGGCCACGGAGAATAACGCCAGCACCGATGAAACCAATTCCAACTACCACTCCAGCGGCAACTCGAGAGATGTCAACCACTGCACCACTAAACCCGTATATAGATACCAAGGTGAAAAGGGCTGCTCCGGAGCTAACTAATATATGCGTGCGCACTCCCGCTGCTTTGCCTGCCCGCTCCCGCTGATAACCAATGCCTGCCCCCAAGGCAACAGCCAATAAAAACCTCAGTATCATTTCTAGCGAGGGACTCAAATTCATCACCTCCGTGTTCAGAAGATCTCAGAGAGCTTAATTTTTGCCTTCGATATTACTTACCCCCCTTTTTTGCCGCCAACAGACGATTCAGGGCATTCATGTATGCCTTGGCACTGGCAACAATAACATCAGTGGCAGCACCACGCCCGGTATAGGTTACACCCTTACTCTCTATACGTATCAAAACCTCCCCGATGGCATCAATCCCCTCGGTAACCGATTTAACGGTGAACTCCGTGAGTTTATTAGGTATCCCAACTATGCGGTTGATAGCTTTATATACGGCATCCACAGGACCTGTGCCCAAAGCAGCATCAGCCAAACTCTGCCCGTCTGGACCGATGAGCCTAACTGTGGCCGTAGGCATACTATGGTCACCACAGGAAATTTCAACATGGTCAAGATGGTACACTTCGGTAACAGTGCGCAGTTCCTCGGCTATCAGAGATTCAATATCTCGGTCTGTGATTTCCTTTTTCTTATCTGCTAACTCTTTGAAGCCCTGAAAGGCGCGGTTTAAGTCTTCTTCGCTTAAAGTGTAGCCAAGCTCGGATAGTCTCTCCTTGAAGGCATGTCTACCACTCACCTTACTCAATACCAAGGTACTCGAGGGTATACCCACCGATTTAGGGTCCATAATTTCGTAAGTGATAGGCTTTTTGAGCACGCCATCTTGATGGATACCTGACTGATGGCGGAAGGCGTTTGCCCCAATGATAGCTTTGTTAGGCTGGATGGAAAAACCAGTAAGCTCGCTAACTAAACGACTTGCCCGGTAAATTTGAGTCGTATCAATACTGGTGGTGAGACTGAAGAAATCCTGGCGAGTTTTTAAAGCCATGACAATTTCCTCTAGAGAAGCGTTGCCAGCTCGTTCACCGATGCCGTTAATAGTACATTCAACCTGTCGCGCACCTACCCTTATTGCCTCGAGACTATTAGCCACAGCCAACCCCAGGTCATCATGACAATGCACGCTGATCACAGCCTTGTCGATGTTAGGCACATTGTCCAGTATGCCCCGGATTAAGCCGCCAAATTCCTGAGGGGTAGCATAGCCCACAGTATCGGGGATGTTAACCGTGGTTGCTCCAGCGTTGATCACTGCCTCCAGAATCTGGTAGATGTAAGCAGGATCAGCACGACTGGCATCCATCGGTGAGAACTCAACGTCGTCTAAATAACTCTTAGCTCGAGCCACCATTTCCTGAGACATCTTTAGAACCTCATCCCGACTCTTCTTAAGCTGGTGAGCTAGGTGAATGTCTGAAGCTGAAAGAAAAACATGAATCCGGGGATGCCCGGCTTCCTTAACCGCCTCCCAGGCCCTGTCTACGGCTTCAATATTGGCAAGGGTCAGAGCGCAAATTGTGGGACGCTTAAGCTCCTGGGCAATAAGGCGGACAGCCTCAAACTCTCCAACTGAGCTGGCAGGAAAGCCAGGTTCAATAACATCAACGCCAAGTCTATCCAGTTGCCTGGCTATCCCCAGCTTCTCCTGGAGGTTCAAGCTCGCTCCCGCGGCTTGCTCACCATCTCGTAAAGTAGTGTCGAAAATGATGACCTTTTCCATGACTTTCTCCTTCACCAGAATGGGCAATCTCTGTTGCTTCTCCGGCAGATTTTATCCTTATTTCTGATTCTGCTTCTCCTTTCTTAAGTCCAGATAACACATAAAGAATCACATAGTCTTTGAAGCCCTAGCCAAGATGTCCCTTTTCAGCTATGATACAGTAAATAACATCTGCACCAAAAAGGCCTGCTTGTGCCCGCACGACAGACAGGTGCTTGTAAGGAGACAACGATGAATAGGATAAACGCCAAAGACAAATTTGTCAATGACGGTCAGGTGGAGACATAATTTAGTGCTAAGAAATTCACCGCAACGGGAGGAGCATGACTATTCTATCCTGACAACAAGCTTAAAAATGGTACTGATAATAGATAACTATGATTCCTTTGTTTACAACCTGGCCCAATACCTGGGGGAACTGGGCTGGCAACCAGTAGTATATCGTAATGACCAGATAACTTTAGCTCAAATCGAAGAGCTAGCCCCCAGCCATATTATTATCTCCCCGGGGCCCTGTACACCTTTAGAAGCAGGCATGTCTAACGAGACAGTGAGACATTTCGGTGGGAAAATCCCCATACTGGGGGTATGTTTGGGACATCAATGCATTGGCTACATCTATGGGGGCAAAATTGGTCAGACCTTGCCAGTCCACGGCAAGACCTCCATTATCCACCACGATGGCAAAACTATCTATCAGGGCTTACCCAATCCTTTCCCAGCAACACGCTACCATTCCTTAATTATCGAAACAGAGGGGCTTCCATCCTGCCTCGAAGTCACTGCCAAAACCCCTGAAGGGACAATAATGGGAGTGAGACACCGAGATTATGTAGTGGAGGGAGTTCAGTTTCACCCCGAATCCATCCTCACCGAAGTAGGACACGATATTTTGACCAACTTTCTTCGTTTTACCCGACCAGTTTGGGACGAAAGTAGTATTTAACCAACGTGAAGCAAAGTCATTGTGAGCCCTTATCTACTATTATCGCCGCCACCTGTCATTGCGAACGAAGTGAAGCAATCTCAGTGGCAGGGTATTCTTGGGGATTGCTTCGGTACTTGAGTGACTCGCAATGACGAGCAGGGTTGAAATCATGGCAGAAATTATTTATCTCAACGGCCAACTTATCTCCCGCTCAAAGGCTAAGCTATCTTCATTCGACCATGGCTTCCTTTACGGATACGGGTTATTCGAGACCATGCGGGCTTACCAGGGGCATATCTTTCGCCTCGACCGTCACCTCGCCCGCCTTCGCCGCTCTGCCCAGAGCCTCGGCCTGACACATAGCATCCTGCACGTAGTGGAGGGGAAGCAATCTCTGGAAACCGCCTGTACGGCAACTCTGGAAGTTAATAAGCTCAAGGACGCCCGCCTGAGACTCACCGTTTCGGCTGGAGAAGGCGACATGACGCCTGACCCCGGCACATGCTCCAGCCCTACCGTCTTAATCACTGCCCGAAACCTTGTTCCCTTACCACCAGAAAAATATGAATCAGGTTTTAAAGCAGCCCTATCCTCCGTGCACCGCAATAGCCAGTCGCCTTTATCCCGGCTAAAGTCTACCTGCTATATAGAGAATATCCTCGCCCGGATGGCAGCCAGGGCTGCTGGATGCGACGAAGCCATCTTGCTCAATGAACGGAGCTACCTGGCCGAAGGCAGCACGACTAACATCTTCCTGGCGAGTAATGGAGAGCTCATCACGCCTTCCTTGGAAAGTGGCGTACTGCCCGGAATCACCAGAGAAGCGGTCTTGGAAATAGCTCGGGCTGCAAATATCAAAACCATGGAAAGACAGTTGGAGTTAAAAGAGCTAATCGAGGCTGAAGAAGCCTTTGTTACCAATTCCATACTGGAGCTTATGCCCTTGACCTGGTTTGAGGATAAACCTATCGGCACAGGCAAGCCTGGTCAGCTAACCAAAGAATTGCTGGCTGCCTATAGAAAACTCGTAGACCAAGCATTACAATAGACAAGGGAAGCCATGAATTCAAACGAAACAGGCGAGATCCTCTTCGGAACAGCCGGTGTCCCTGTCAGTGCTAAACTCCGTTCCACAGAGGCTGGCATTGAGCGTATCGCAGAGCTTGGCCTCGGCTGCATGGAGGTAGAATTTGTGCGGGGGGTAAAGATGAGCCCCAAAGTTGCTGTGTCGGTGGGAGAATTAGCAGCAAGAAAGAAGGTAGTGCTCACTGCTCACGGACCTTACTTTATAAACCTGAATGCCGTGGAGCCGGAAAAAGTACATATGAGCAAAGAAAGGATACTGCAAACTGCTCGCATTGCCGCTCTTTTCAGCGCCAGAAGTATCACCTTCCATGCCGCTTTTTATCTCAAAAGTACCCCCGCAGAGACCTACACCGTGGTCAAAAGGCATCTGGAGGAGATAGTGAACATCCTGAGGAACGAAGACAACAAGGTGACGATTTCCCCTGAAGTCACCGGAAAACCTTCTCAATTCGGCACCCTGGAGGAGCTACTTCAGCTCAGCAGCGAGATAGAAGGAGTTGCCTTTTGCCTTGATTTTTCTCACTGGCATGCCCGGACGGGAAAGGCTAACTCCTATCAAGAATTTTCAGATATCCTGGACCAGATTGAACGGAAACTGGGCAGGCGTGGCTTAGACAACATGCATATCCACCTCTCCGGGATTGCCTACGGCAACAAGGGAGAAATCAAGCACTTAATGCTCGAGGACTCGGACCTCCATTATGCCGAGCTGCTCAAAGCCCTGAAGGAACGGCAGGCAAAGGGAGTAGTCATTTGCGAGAGCGTCCCTTATTTAGAGCAAGACGCCCTCCTCCTCCAGCAGACCTACCGCGCCCTCCCTTAGAACGCCAACTTTTGTCTTGACATTACCCGGGGTTATTGTTAGTATGTCCATACGTATGGATGGAAGTATGTACAATTGGCAGGAGTATGTGACATGAAAAGAAAGGTAACCTTAGTATTTCACGATGAAGACCTTTACACTCAGTTGAAAATAGAGGCGATCAGAAGGCGTACAACCGCAAGCAACATCGTAGCGGATGCCGTGCGGGAATGGCTGGAGAGCCGTGAAGATGCCGAGTTGTTGCCCGTAATTGATTCAGCCCGTACCGAATGGAAAGAGAAGGGTGGGCGCCCGTGGTCCGAAGCAGAGCATGAGTTAGAAGAATCAATTAGTCCTCGAAAAGGGCCCGCCGGGACAAAGCGTGTATAGAGTTGAGATTTCACCGGCTGCCGACCGGGACCTGGAAAAGCTCAAGAGCCGGATTCGGATGCAGGACTTTGAGCGATTGCGGAATGCCGTCAGGAGCTTAGCCGAGGAACCTCGCCCCCGAGGAGTCAGGAAGATAAGAGGCACAGAGAACGCTTATCGCATCAGGGTAAGCAATTACCGGGTGGTTTACGATGTTTACGACAGCGACAACCTGGTATTGATTTTGCAGGTTGCGCGCAGGAGTGAGACAACCTATCGTCAGTAGCGCCGGTAATGAGTGACGGGCTGAAGTCCATCCGGAACTGCGGATATCCCCAAGACATAATCCCTGACTTGTAGCAGGTTTGATTGTGGTGGTGGCGCCGGGATTGTGAGACTTCACGGACTTGGGGCTTTTCGCAACATGGCGAAGGTGGTCACTTCCGTTCCCGGCATCTTATCCTCTGAAACAACCTCGAATCCGAACCGCCGATAGATAGCCACATTCTTCCCGGCGTTCGTCTCCAGGTAGCATGGCATCCGCTCGCGTTCGATACGTTCCAGTACCGGCCTCAGCAACCGGCTGGAAAATCCCTGCCCCTGGTATGGCGGGGCTACTCCGATAATTTGCAGATACCAGTGAGGGTACGGGACCAGCCTGCGGTGGAGGTTATCTACGAATCTACCGTAAGCCCGCATTCGGCCTGCCCCCTGGCGTCCAAACCTGACAAGAGTTGAGAGCGGGACGGAGCGCATAATTTGCCAGCCTCCAAAAGGTGACTTCCCCGGTGGCAGCCAGGCTGCCACGCCCTCCAGCTTCTCTGAAGTCGCATAAACTTCGCCATATTTCAGACAGACGGAAAGTGCGATGAAAACGAACGTATCGGCTGCCGCGCGCCGCTGCGTTTCGTCGTGGAAATAGTACCGAAGCAACTCGTATTCTGTGAAGGCTCGCCCCAGCACCACAGTCCCGGCATCCCGTTCCTTCAGAGTTAACCTTAACAACTCGCCGTTCTGATCATCCATCTTCAATTTATAGCTGCGCCGGGCGCCAGTGTTACTAATTATAGCAAAGGATGTCCCTGAGACATGATCGGCCGGCAAAGCGCTTCCAATTTCACCGGGGTGCTAATCATAGAGGGGGAGAGCATGAGGAAAGCCGGGATGATTCGTTCTGCAAAAATGGCTGTTTTTTTCGGAAGTTCAGCAGGCCTTTTTCATACGTAAGGCGACTACCTCCGGAAGATTCAGTTGTTAAAGTACGTACGATTCGTTTCGTCGGTTTGCCTTTTATATTTGCGAGCCGTGGGGGCTGGCGGGTTGCCGCATGGAGGCAATTTCCAAAAGATTCTCGACAACAGTTTTCAGGTAGTTGCGATCGGTCGGGTCCAACCGGTAATGTGCAGAATACCATGTTACGAGTAATCTGGAGGCTTCTCTAATTACGCGGCGGTTACCAGGGTCGTGCTGAAGGGAAGACTGTAACTTGACGCGAATGAACGCTATTTCAGGGTCAACGCCTTCCAGATTGGTAATGTTCCACAGTTGACGTGTTTGGGCAGGGTTAAGGGTACCGGAATAGAAGCCATGTTTGCGGGCATTCCGGTTGCCTTTCTGGCCACCGCGCTTCCTTTTAATCTGTGTTTGGTTTGCAGTCACGTTTTGAGAAACCTCACCCACGGGACTTAATTCGTCAGGGTAGCACACGAGTTCCAAGCAGAAATTAGCATGAATTCTTTATTTGAACAAGGGGAAAATGTCACTTCTTCCCCGAATGGTTGACTGGGGCTGTGGACCCCATTAGCTCGAATAATCGCAAACCTGCGCAGCCACCCCAAAACGAGCGGGTGAATGGAGCACTACTTCGGGTACAATACTATGCGACCTAATACCTGATTTGTGGCAGGTCTGATTGGCACGGTGTCCCTCGAATTCGCGAAGGCAAAGTAAGTCAGTCCTGTGTGGTTCCAACTATTTTCTCACGGCAAGATGAACAATACTTCTTGGCGTGTAAGGTGTGAAGGAATCTATCTTCAATATGTTCTCTATAGTAAACTTCGCCAGACAAAATTTCTCTACCACAGCTGTAGCAAGTGTGCTGTGTCCTAGCTTTTACCCGCTTCAGGATAGTTAGATTATTGTACTTTCCCATAGCCTAAACTTGTTGTTTTTCTGTTGAACCTATAGTTTCTCGAGGAGCCGGAAATGGAGAAAAGTCCTCAACTTTGAACGACAGACAGCCTATATCTCTTCCCAGGCTCCAAGGCTTCAAAACGAAATCTATCACCTGGCTTCAACTCAGAATGAGTATCGTACCAAGGTCGCAGACCTCCCTGAATATAACTACCGCCGTTTGGATCGCCCACAGGTGTGCCTTTTAGAGCCGACGTAACTCTAGTTCTAATCGCTTGAGTATCGGTCTCTAAATCGAAGTAGACTTTATAACCCGGAAAGAAGCGCCTCTTCTCTCTTGGAACGGGGATTAGGGCCCACCTACGTGGACTATATAGATTACTGAGTTCGATTTCTATGACCTTTTCCTCATTTCTGACCTTATCACCTGTAAACCCTAATATTTTCCGCAGCACAGAATTTGGAGTGTCAACCAATGGCTCTGCCCTTCTTTGTAGCTCTTTCCAAACTTCGTCATCAACTCGTATCACTGGCATTTTAGACCTCCAGTTACTATTTGTAACATTGTAACACACAGCATCTTAATTTGTCAAGTCCTGTAACAAACAAATCCAACAAGCACAATTCTTTTTCTCGGGTATTCTGGGGGCATAATGCCTGTCCTGTAGCAGGCCTGATTGGTATGGTGTCCCTAGAATTCAAAACAATATTTAGACCAAAAGATAAAATTGACATAAGCTAGGAGCGGGTCTAGAATTTGAATGAGTGATAGAGATAAGTGTTCGATTTAAAGACAAATGAGCGGTAAATCAGAGGCCATAAATCATAGATACACCCGAATTAGACCGCCATTTGGCTATTATGGGGCAAAACAACGCATTGCAGCACAGATAACAAGAGCTTTACCTCCCCATAATGCCTGGGTTGAAGCATTTTGCGGTTCGGCAGCAGTGACCTTAGCGAAGCCCCCCGCTCCCATTGAAATCATTAACGATATAGATGACCAAATTGTGAACCTGTTCGAACAACTAAGAAACAATCAAGAAGCTTTGTGCAGAGCTATTGCTCTTACTCCGTATGCGCGGGCTGAACATCAGAAGGCTAGAGAACATGAGAGTAATATTTTACCACTTGAAAAAGCGAGAAGATTCTTGATAGCCACTATGATGACGGTAAATGGAGCAAATGGGGGGAAGAACGCGGGCTTCTCATTTTCTCAATCATACTCAAGAGGAGGACATGAAGCGCGTGTAAACAGGTGGTATAAACTACCAGAACGACTTGGGCTAGTTGCTGAACGTTTAAAGAATGTGCGTATTGAAAACAGAGATGCTCGCGAAATCGTCACTATGTTTACCGATAGACCTGCAACATTAATATATTTGGATCCCCCTTATAACTTAGATAGAAAGCAACGATATACCATTGATATAGTGGACGAAAATTTTCACTCAGATCTATTAAGGCTTTGTTGTAATTCAAAATCTATGATTTTTATCAGCGGTTATGATAACGACCTATATAATGCAGTCCTAACTTCAGAGGAAGGATGGACTAAAAACTATATTTCCACGACCACTCGAGATACTACTGGTAAAGACTACCATCGCACGGAAGTACTTTGGTTTAATAGACATTTTATGAGAGCGCTCGATAGCAATCAACTATCTATACAACTGAGTCCTAAGGAAATAAAACTGAACAAAGTAAATCCTCCAAGATAAGGCTGTTCATACTTTAGGCTTTAGTAGTATTGAAAAACATGAGGAGGTGGTACTCATGGTAACAGCGATGCCATATGATCCAGCAAGAAAAAAGATGGTTAGGGACCGTGCGAAGAAACAAGAGGATGATGCAGGTGGAAAAGATAGATTGCGCAATGCCAAACTGACAGTAAAAGGTACAACTTCACTTGAACCAATCTATAGATTTCAACTAGACGATTTGGCATATAACAAAGCTAATGGAAGAATTAAAGCCGAAGTTCTTGAGAAGGAAGCGGAGCTTGGGCGAATACTTAACCAATTTGATGATATTGACAAGAAAACTATAAGGGAAATACTTCTTTCAATTCGAAGGGACGAGAACGATAAGATAAAGGAAGACTTAAGAAAAAACACACAGATATTCCCAGGAATCATTACCGTGGATGGAGTTGTTATTAATGGGAATAGAAGAAAAGCTCTGTTAGAAGAGCTATTTGAGGAGACAAATGACGAAAAATATAGATACTTAGACGTTCATATTCTTCCTTCCGACATAACTAAATCAGAATTGTGGCTAATCGAAGCTGGCATACAGCTTTCTGCACCGCAACAATTGGATTATAGCCCAGTGAATCATTTGCTCAAACTCAGAGAAGGTGTCAATTCTGGGTTGAACGTTCCCCAAATGGCATCTCGCATTTATGGCGTTTCCCAAGAACAACTAGCCGGTGATCTGAAGAGGCTGGATTTGATAGATGAGTATTTAGGAGACTTCTTAGGCAAAGAAGGTAAATATTATTTAGTTAAGAATCTAAATGAACATTTCATTAATCTTTGTAAAATTTTGGATTGGGTCGAGAGACCAAGGGGAGGGGTGCGACGAGATTGGACCCCAACCAAAGATGATATCAATGAATTAAAACTTGTGGGCTTTTACTATATCAGAATGCATATGCCTCACCTCCGTATTCGTGAACTACGAGACATATTTGCAACAAATAGTGCATGGCAAGAGGCGAGAAGAGCTTTGAATGTGGATCCTAACCTTACAAGTGATGAAAGATCGAAATTTGGGATTACACCAATGCCTGGCGTAGAGACTCTGGAAGATGCCGATGAAATTGAAGACGAAGATACTACGCGTAGTTTGGCGGAACAAAGAGATATGCAAGAGGAAGCAATATGGCAAAACAATCGTACCAATGAATTAAAGTCAATATACCAGGATGCTAAAGAGCAGGAGACAATTGTTAAAGACTCTGAGAAACCACTTAACCTTGTACAACGAGCTTTGAAGAATATCCGAGGAATATTGGATGTCTCGTGTGCTGACGGTGGTAAATTGGATGATCCAGAAATAGACCGAATTCTTGGTGAAATTATCTTACTCGTGAATAGAATAAGAAAAGAAATCAAAAAGGGTAAATCATCCTAGAATTTAGTACTGACAAGCATAACACCTCACGGGGGGATTCTTTTGATCGAACTCTCTTATGATAAAAGTCAACTAGTCCTTGAAGCCACAACTGAGAGCCATAAAAGGGCAATACTACAACCTTTGCATAAACTATATCTTAAGAGTGCATTGGAAGGGAAACTTCAGGGAGATAGCTACGCATGGCCTGACTTACCGAGGGAGGAAATAGCTGCTACCGCTGAGAAAATAATCGACCACTTTAAAAGATATAACATTGCTATAGGTCTAGATAGTAACTGTAACGATATCCTGAGGAAGAAACGAGAAGGCGATGAAGCATTTTGGGGCCTTATAGAACAAGGTTTCGAGGCTAAGAAGAACGTTTCGGCGGATAACCGAAATCATGTGGTAGAACTCTTGTCACCTGAATTCAAGAGGACGCTAAAGGACTTTCAACTAGATGCGGTATATCATCTTTTGGTTGTGAATAACGGCGCCAATTACTCCGTACCTGGAAGCGGTAAAACATCTATTGCGTTAGCCTATTACCATATTCTGTTAAAGGAGAACAAAATTGATAGTCTTTTCGTAATAGGACCAGCCAGCTGCTTTGAGCCCTGGGAACACGAATACCTTGAATGTTTTGGAACTAAACCAAATAATGTTCGAATTGCCGGAATTTCGAGAATCAGACGCAATGAACTCTATTTACTTGCGGACCAATATGACATATTGCTTACCACTTATCAAAGCGCAATGAGGGATGTCAGCAATATCAGGGAATCGCTCAAGAGGAGACGATACTTGATTGTTCTTGATGAAGCACACTATATCAAGCGTCCTCAGGGTGGGAAAATTGCTGATGCCATTATGAGCTTGTCAAGATATGCTAGTTATAGAATCATCCTTACGGGGACTCCGATGCCGAATGGTTTGGAGGATCTATGGTCCCAGTTTGCTTTCTTGTGGCATGACCGGTCGCCACTAGGCACTGTTGAGTCTTATCTTCGAGAGATTCAGACCGAGAGCCTCAATCAGTCCATTATTTCAATAAAGGATAAAATTGACCCTCTTTTCTCAAGGATTACGAAACGGCAATTGAGTCTCCCAAAAGTTGTCTTTCATATAGTTACTTGTGATCTATCACCATTACAATCGAGAATCTATGAAGGAGTCGCAATAAAATTCTTATCTCAGTTGAAAGAAGAACCTAAAGACAGGGAAGCCCTGCGCGAATGGCGTCGGGCAAGAGCAGTACGATTACTACAAATTGCATCCAATCCAACTCTTCTTCGTCAAAAATGCGATGAGTTTTTATTACCACCTATGGTATTAGAACAATCATCATTCAAACAAGGTATTGAACACTACAGTAACTATGAAATCCCCTGTAAATTCCGGGCGATAAAACAAATAGTAACTCAATTATGCGACATAGGTAATAAAGTAATTATTTGGACCAGTTTTGTTTACAACCTGAAAATGCTAGCGAATCTATTTAGTGATTACATGTCGGTGATAATTTATGGTGATGTTCCATTTACATCATCGGATGAACAAGAATTGACGAGGGAACAGCTTCTCACAAGATTCAAGACTGATGAGGATTGCAAATTATTAATCGCTAATCCTGCCGCATGTGCAGAATCAATCTCCCTGCATAAAGTATGTCATCATGCAGTCTATTTGGATCGCACTTTTAATTGTGCTCATTATATGCAGTCCTTAGATCGCATTCACCGTTTAGGTTTGGAGGCTGGTCAACGAACTCATTACTACTTGGTATTGGCTAATAATTCGATTGATGAAGTGATAAATGACCGTTTGAAGCAAAAGATGTTGAATATGGAGCACGTTCTTGAGGATGATTTACCAGGGCTGGTACCGGGATATTGGGCTGACTACTTCGGCGAGGAGGAATATGTAGACCTTGAGTTGGTGGAACAACATATAAGGAATTACCTTAAGCAAAATGATAGTCAAACCTAATGAACTTGCTAATTTATGCTCTATCTATTCGTCACTTAGAGTCAAAAGGATTTCTTCTGAGGATCTTAATAGGTTCGTACGCAGTTCTATGCTTATCGATTCCTATTCAAACGTGGATGGGATTATTGGCGAAGCGGTTAACTCAGGGCTTGTTAACTTCGAATCTGGTAATTATTACATTTCAAAAATTGGGCAACAACTTGGCAAACATCAGGGAGAACCCAGCTGTCAAATTGCCGACAAAGCAAAGGATTGTTTTATTAAAAATATTTTGTTTAATGTTAACTCAAACCAATGGTGTTGCGGCGGGTTTCTTTTAAAATTTCACGTAGATACTGTGCTTGAAACTTTTGTATACGATAGGCACATAGGCGAATCGGAGGATGATACTAAATGGTTGATGCTCTTGAGTGACGTTGGTTTAGTCAGAGTAGACCAAGATAAAGCCACCATTGAAGATAAGTACCTTGATACTTTAAATAATCTCTTGATGAGAATCCGTAATCCGGTCAGTGTAGAAGTCTTTGACGTATATGATGAAAGGAACAAGATTGGTAACCTCGCAGAATATCTTGCTCTTGAATATGAAAAGGAGCGCCTAATACGGAATGGTTATCCAAGCCTAGCCGTGCTTGTACAACAGATAAGTAAAATCGATAAATCGGCTGGTTATGATATTTTATCTTTCAAAGGAGCTGGGATGGACCCAAGTTCCAATATATTAATTGAGGTAAAGGGCACAAAAGAAAGTAATCTAAGGTTTATATGGAGCTACAATGAAAGAAGTGTTGCTGAAATAGAGAAGGGGTGTTATTGGATTTACGGCTATACGAATGTAGATCTGGTTGCCAGATGTGGATATGGGCCAACTGTGATAAAGGACCCTTGTTCTAATCTAATAAAGCTAGGATATACAAGCGTACCATTAGATGTTTATATTACAAAAAGTATAATTTGAAACCATTCAGTGATTCAAAACCTCATATGAAGACCAAATAAATTCGCAGCTGAAGCGGCGGAATAGAAAACTGAAAGCTGCCGGAGCCCGAGAGAAAGTCCATTGAGAGGAAGGTCGGGGATTTTTGGGATGTCAGTTACCCTTTCATTATGAGATAGGGTCAAGTAGTGAGTCTCTGTGATTCCCAAGTCGAAATCAAAAAAGTAGATAATGCGCCGGCGATATTTACAGCGAGTTCAGCGTGACGAACATCTGGATTTTCACTGTCTACGCTCTTACCATGAGCATCACCAAAGATGTTTCTTAAATTCCCAATACCCTCAATAATAACTACGATACCACCCAGCGTCCGTTTTACAGCTGGCTCAGAATGCTTGCCAGGCGCTAAGTTCAGGACTTTTGAAGTTAGGTGATAAAGTTCTGGAAGATTTGCATTTCTATCATATGTGACCTTGGCATCATGTAGAATATGCTTACAGACCGTTTCAAGAAGAGAGCGAGCTGCTGTAAACGCGCCATCTGGGTCTTCAAACCTTCTTCGCAGTGCGGTTTGCCATGCTTCATGGATGAAATCCGAATCAATGTGACCAAGAGCTTCAGTAGTGGCGTTGTCTAATGGGGAAATAAGACCGCCACTTAATCTCAAACCATCAATTACAGGTCTGAACTCAGCCCAGAGGTATTCACGGCGTCCTTTGTATTTAGGAGAGACTCCCTGTATGAAACTCCAAAATTGATGCAGGTCCCCGCAGTAGTGTACGAAACGAGGCATAATTTCTTTCGTAGGTGAGGTAGAAATGAGTTCATCGCGGAGAGTCTTATATTCAATCTCGTCCCATCGACCACCAGTCGCCCATGAGATTAAGAGATTCTGAAATGCCTCAACCTTTTCCGCAAGCTCTATGTTTGTTGGCACACATATACCTCAAGCGTAATTTTAATTGTTTTAAAAGTGAGGTTCAAGTTTATCGTAGCCAGATGCATTTTTCAGAGCAAGTCGGCCACCCTGATGGTGCAAATCAGCCCCAATCACAAGTAAACCCACCACTTAGGGTTGAGCAAGCCGATGGTGTGCTGACGGGGATACCAACGGCGGCGGCGTGGAACAAAAAGCCAAAAAAGTTTAGACAGGCGCGGTGGCCTCGGGCTTCAGGCAGATGCTTCAGCGTGACAGCTTGACAACGTGTGCAGCCACACCGGTGCTGCAAGGCTTTGTGCCTGATTCACGAGGCTTTGACCTGGTATTTGGCTTTGCCTTCTTCGTAGAGGTCGCCGCCGTAGATGTCGTTTACTACCGTAACGGGAAAGTCTTCTACTTCCAGGCGGCGGAGGGCTTCAGCACCAAGCTCTTCGTAGGCTACCACCTCTGCTTTTTTGATGCTCCTGGAAATTATGGCGCCGGCACCCCCTATTGCCCCCAGGTAAACCGCCTTGTGCTTCACCATGGCATCTTTCACCGCTTTGGACCGCAACCCCTTGCCAATCATGCCCTTCAGTCCCTCGGCCATTAAGCGGGGGGCATAAGCATCCATCCTGCCACTGGTGGTGGGACCAGCCGAGCCGATTACCCTCCCTGGCCTGGCCGGGCTAGGCCCCATGTAGTATATGGTTGCCCCCTTGATATCGAAAGGCAGGGGCTTCCCTTGGTCTAAAGCCTCGACCATCCTTTTATGAGCGGCATCGCGGCCAACGTAGATGACCCCGGTGAGCAGGAGATTGTCCCCGGCTTTGAGGTCTTTCAGGATTTCGTCGTTTAACGGAAGCGTGATTTTCTTAGACATAGCTCTCACCTCTCTTGCTAGTCGTTCATAACTCCCCTGACCCCTCTTACCTTAAGAGGGGGATTACCTGCCGCACTGTTCGTTCGTAACTCCCCTGACCCCTCTTATCCTAAGAGGGGGATTGTCCCTTACCTCAAAGTCCCCAGGTAGCTCACGGTAAGCTGCTTTTCCTTTACCTCAGGCGTGGTGTAGTCGGGAAGGAGCATCGGGGCTACTCTATCAGTTATAATCCCGGCCTTTTCGAGCTCTTCATGATATCTCTTGACGTGCTTCAAGGTTAGCTTTCCCTCTTTGGCCTTCTTTTTGGCGAATATAGCAGCATTTCTACCGGCAATCCTGCCGAATACTACAATATCCATAAGCGAATTGCCCATCAGCCGGTTTTCTCCGTGCAGTCCGCCGGTCACTTCTCCGGCAACATAAAGCCCGGGCACGGCGGTCTCGCATTCGGCATTATCCTTCAGCCCTCCATTCTGATAATGGAGCGTGGGATAGACCAGCATGGGGGCTTTAGATATATCAAATCCTAAGCGGTCGTATACCTTCCATTTCCCCACAAAGGCGGTTCGCACCCTCCCCTCACCGTGGAGAATATCAAGCATGGGGGAATCGAGCCATATCCCTACCTTACCGGTAGGAGTAGGAACACCCTTCCCATCCAGGCATTCCTTGATAAACCGGGCTGCTTCCACATCCCTGGGCTCGCGCTCATTGACAAACTTCTCCCCGTGGACATTCAAAATGTCTGCCCCCTCCGACCGGAACCTCTCGGTAATAAGCCATCCCTCTACTTGCTCCGGGAAAATGACGCCTGTGGGGTGATATTGAACGGTATGCAGAAAAGCCAAAGGCACACCTGCCCTATAGCCTAAAACAATACCATCAGCGGTGGCACCGTAATGATTAGTGGTCATAAAACCCTGAACGTGGAGCCTCCCAGCACCACCTGTAGCTAGAATTACCGCCTTGGCTTTACAAATAAAGTATTCTTCGGTTTCCATGTTATAGAGCAATGCCCCAGCACACTGCCCATGCTCATTGAGTATAAGCTCCACCGCCGGGGAAAATTCCAGAACTTTGATATTAGTCCGGTTACGGGCTTCGTCACGTACAGTGCGCATGATTTCCAGTCCGCTGAGGTCGGCACAGTAGTGCATCCTTTTCCGGCAAGTTCCCCCACCATGCATAGCATCCAGCCTGCCATCAGGAAGCTTGGAGAACATAACTCCCAGGCTTTCCAACCACTGGAGGGCATCAGGAGCTTGCTTCACAAAAGCAGCCACAATGTCAGGGTCATTTTTGAAATGTCCTCCTCCCATCACATCCAGGTAGTGATAGTAAGGAGAATCCTTCTCCCCTTTTGAGGCAGCCTGAATTCCACCTTCAGCCATCATAGTATTAGCATCGCCATGCCGAAGCTTCGTAGCCATAATAACCTGGGCACCATTTTCCTCGGCAATAAGGGCGGCGATGGTGGCAGCCCCTCCACCCCCAATAACTAAGACATCGGTTTCATAGTCAGCCTCCGTGAGATCCACTTTATCAGGATCAACCTTGCTCTTAGCTTCCAACAGGTCCACAAACTCGTGAGCTATTCTATAACCCTTACTTGGGCCAACTTTTATCTCCCTTCTCCCTTCCTCCTTATAATCAGGGTGATATTTCAACATGTCCTGTCTTTCTTCCAGGGACATAAAGGGAAATTCCTCCCCTTTCCTCCTTTTCTCTACACGGGCAGGTCTGGTCTGTTCTACCTTCTTGATATAGGGCTCGAAGAAGTCTGGATATCCTAAGTAACTCATCTCGCCTCCTATAGATATCTTGTATCTTTTGGTTTCCAATCCTCCCCGGCTGCCATTGGCTCCGCCTCCCGTTCCTGATATAACTTTTTTAGCTCATCCTCCTTCACATGCTTCAACTCGTCTAGAATTTGGTCATATCTTCCTTCGTTAATTGTTCCTACCATTTCGGCTAAATGTTCTGCCCTGGGGAGAATTTTAGCTCCGTAAATTCTTCGCGCGAGTTGGAACATATGATATTGAGCTAATTCCCCAAAGCAGCGACTGGTGCATAACCCACATTGGATACAATCGAAACTAAGTCGAGCAGCCTCGGCGATATTCCCCTGCTTTAAAGCTGAGATGGCATCCATAACCTCTATTCCCTGAGGACAAGCTTTCGTGCAGGCATTGCAGGCCACACAGCGGAATAGCTCAGGATAGAGTTTGAAGACCTCTTCAGGGGCAGCAGTCAGTCCGGCAAAGTCATAGCGGGCCCGATTGGCAGGAAAAAAGGGGATTTGGGCCATATACATATCTGGCTCGACTGTCTTCTGGCAAGCAAGTGCCACTTGTAATTTATAATCGCCAGGCTTACGATAAACCGTACCGCAGGCACCGCAGGTTCCCCCCCGACACCCACAACCTCGAATGAACTTATAGCCAGCATACTCCATGGCTTTCATAATGGTAAGACCTTCGGGAACTTCATAGCGCTTTCCCATGATATATATCGGAATCAACTTAGCCGCTATTTGTTTCTTTTCCTTAACCGCTGTTTCTGCTGGATTTTTATTTTCCTCTTTGACGCTCATTCTTAACCCCCAATCGGCTGAAAGCTTTCACCTTAGGAAAGTAAGTTCTTTTCCCTCAGAAGTGATTCCGGGCTACCATAATTTAGCTCAAAATGACATACCTGAGGGTCGAGCCCTAAGGCAAGAGCTAGAAGTTGAGTGAAATAAAATAACGGCATCCCTTTGAATTCGCTATGTTTCTTCATCAATTCCTTCTGCCCCTGACCCAAATTATAATCGCATAAAGGGCAGGTGAGAACCAGGGCTTCCGCTCCATGCTTCAATGCCGAGTTTAAGATAGCCCACGCATATTCAGAAATATCATCTGGATTGCTTATTATTTGATAAGACCCACAACACCTCGTAGATTCAGGAAAATCAACAGGACTAGCTCCCAGAGCCTTAAGAAACTCTCGTAAGATGGTAGGGTTCTCTACACTATCTATAGCTACCTCCCTGGGGCGAAGCAGCATACACCCGTAATAAGGGGCTACTTTTAATCCTCGAAGAGGGAGTTTTACCTTCTGAGCAAGAGCTTCCCATCCTATTTCATCTCTCAACACCTCTAAAATATGAACTACTTTTACTTCCCCACCATAATCTATCTCCTCATCCATAAAGCTATTAAGAGTATTCCTTTTTTCCGCATTCTCTCTCATTAAAAGATTAGCTCTCTTTAAAGTATTAAAGCAGAAAGCACATAACGTAGCCAGTTTATCTTTCCCTAGTTCCTTCGCTCGGATGAGGTTGCGAACAGGTGCTACTTGATGGAGTAAATCATCATCAGCTAAAGAATAAACTGCACCACAACAGTTCCATCGCGGAATCTCCTCCAACTTAACTCCCAAAACTTCCATGGAAGCGATAGCAGGCTCCTCCAGATTCTTCGCTTTGGTTTTCAGGGTACATCCGGGATAATAAGCTAAGCTCATTTTTTATTTCTTTAGCCGGTAAACTTCCTCAAGCCACTGACCATGGCTATTTGAGGAAGTTCGCAGCGCTCCTGGGGTGAAATATCCTGGGGGCGTACGTGGTCAATATTTTTCCTCAGGGTGAGAAGCCTTATGGCCTCCATCACCTTGGAGAGGTCGAATCCCCTGGGGCAATTGACAGTGCAGGCAAGACAGGAGGCACAGGTCCAGACAGTCTTGGAATCGGCAATTTCCTCTTCCAGCCCTAATCGCGCCAGCTCAATAATCCGGCGAGGGGAAATGTCCATATTGGCAGCAGCGGGGCAAACTCCGGAACACATACCGCACTGGTAACATAACTGAAGGTTCTGTCCACTGAGCTCCTTGACCTTCTTTACAAACTCGCGGCGTAGCCTTTTGGGCGAAATGGTTACAGACATTCTCTTATCAATCTTTCAATTGCCTTACAGAATTGCCTCTTCATGGCGGGCACACCAGCACTGCATGTTGACTGCTACAGGCATGCTGGCAATATGGCAAGGGAAGGTTTCCACATGAACTGCCAAAGCAGTAACTGTGCCACCATAGCCCATAGCACCGATACCCAGATTATTGACTCTTTCCAGAATTTCCTTCTCTAAATTGGCAACCTCGGGGTCAGGACTGGGCTCGCCGACTTTGCGCAACAGCGCCTTCTTGGCTATAAACATGGTCTTGTCCGTCGTCCCACCAATGCCGACGCCGATGATGACCGGCGGACAGGGATTGCTGCCGACCTGGCTAACCAGGTTGACGACAAAATCTATCACCCCCTGACGTCCCTGAGACGGAGATAGAGCAGTTAGACGGGAACAATTTTCTGAGCCACCTCCCTTGGGCAAGACACTGATTTTCAGCCTGTCTCCAGGGACTATATCGGTATGAATCATAGCCGGTGTGTTATCTTTGGTGTTTACCCTGGCAAAACAGGGGCCGTTTACTATGGATTTACGTAAATAACCCTTATCGTACCCCTGGCGCACTCCGGCATTGATTGCGGTGTAAAGGTCACCTCCGGTTATGTGTACTTCCTGGCCCAACTCCAACATGACCACGGCGGCGCCGGTGTCCTGACAGAGAGGAATTTGTTCCCTGCCGGCAATTTCCGCGTTCTCCAGAATTCTATCCAGCACATCACGGCAAACAGGAGATTTCTCTTTTTCTTTTGCTTGCCTCAATGCAATTATCACATCTAGGGACAAATAATGGCAGGAATGCTCAAATAAACGGCCTACGGTGTTCGTTACGTCACCAGCTTTGATTTCCTTCATTTTTCTTTGTTGGCTTATCCTGGCTTCCTGATGCTGGCTGCGTTGGATGCTAACGTTTTTACCCCATTATATTTGGCACAGTAAGGCTAGCATCCATCAAGAACAGGATTTTTGCCTTTTCTCCCTTCTTTTCAATTGCTCTATCTAGCGCCTCCTGAACTTCGTGACAAGGTTTGATAAATGCTTGTTCCATATCTTGCTCCGCAAGCCCGGTTACTCCCCAGATTTCTGCCCAGGTGGCAATCTCAGCCATTTTAGCAGCTTTATGATAACCCAGTTTATAGCCTTGCTCAATTCTTTGCAGAGCTTTCTGGGGAGTTTTACTGCTGGCTAGGAGATTAAAGTATGCCTCTTCTCCTATGCCAGACCTGCACTCAGAAACAAGTATAAGAATCCCTCCCTTCTTTAGAGCCAGCTTCCCATTATCAAGCGCCTTTTGCGATTGATATAAATCCACGTCTGAGGGATAACCGGCGACAGCAACGACGATGTCCGTTTTTTCCTTGATATCTACACAGTAAACTTCGTGAGCTTTCTCTATAGCCATCAGGAATGAATCATGAATATGCCCTGAGGTACAATGGTAAATCCTTTTTTCGCCATCGAGAACAGTCTGGATGGAAAATATTTCCTTTCCTTCTATCGTCTTGAGGGCATCAACCATATCTTCATGAACCGGATTGCCCTCCAAAACCAGCGTCTGTGCACGGGGACTAAGGGCATGCTTATGATTTTGCTCTATTGTCTTATAAGATGCAATGCCGGGGAGAAATGATTTCCTGCCTCCTGTATAGCCAGCGAAATAATGAGGTTCTACTGAACCAATAGTTACCAGCTTATGTGCCTCTACACCTATTTTGTTTACATACATTTCGGTACCAGTGGAGGAAATTCCCAGATATATCATGTCTTCATCTTTGCGCGCATCGTGGACATAGATTCTGTCCTTTAGCAAGTTGTGGTAATTTCCGAAGATAAACTTGAATTCCTCTTCAGTTGGTGCACGGTGAATTCCGGTGGCAATGATAAACCTTGTATTTTTATCCTTGGTTCTAGGGTAAATTACTTCTAGTATTTTTGCCGTAGGAGTGGGTCTGGTGTAATCATTAACAATGAAAAGCAAATCTCTAGCATCGGCGATAAAGTCATCAAAACTCCTGGAGTTAATGGGTTGTTCAATTCCCTTGCGGATGGTCTTTGTTTCATCGCCAACAGAAACAACATTTGGTTCAACTATTCCGGCAATCCTGTTTTCCTCAACTTCAACCTCTACCTTTTCCTTTCCGTAAGGGATTCCTATTTTCATAGCTATTTTGTTTTCCTTTTTTTAGCCTATATCAGCGGAGATAGCTCAACACTGAGGACTTCCGTTTGTTTCGCTGTCTTATAGCCCCATAATCTGCTCCCTATAACATTCAGCCTCCCAGTTTTCATATTGGCCCCAAGGATGCTATTTCACTCACAAAACTATCCACCGCATTCTTAAGTTTTTGAGCCTCACCGGTGGCAAAATGTTCTAACTTAAGCCTTTGTGGTTCAACACCAAGCACACCAAGCAGTCTCTCAACCAATACACATTTCTCTTGAGCCCTATAGTTTCCATCGTGTTCACATTCATCAAGCGGGCAACAGGCAATCATCACCCCCCATGCGCCCTGGTAAAATGTGTCCAATATCAATCCTGGGTCAATACGGCCGGCACACACAGTCACGATAATCCCCGATGTATTCTCTGCCCCCGTCAGCTCCATCCGAGACAGTCGGAGTCCAGGATATATTGACCAATCACAACAGAATATAATTACTTTGGGGATTCCATTCATGCTTCTGAGGGAGCTTTCAATTTTTGCAGAGAGTTCTTTTCTTGATATTCCAAATCCCTCCCTTTGCGACATTGCTCCAACAGGACACTCCGCTACACACACACCGCAACCCTTACACTTAACCTTATCGACCAGGATTCTCATATGCTCCATATCCATAGAAAGTGCTTCAGATTTACATACCGAGACACATCTTTCACAGGCTATACATAGTTTTTCGTCGTTCCTGACTGTGGTGCCCTCCACCTCGAAGCCAGCTTCCATAAGGTCAGCTCTGATATCGGTAAAGATGTCAGTAGGCGAAACTTTTGCTGAACAGCTTTTGCTACAATTCTTGCAGTAAAAGCATTGAAAGAGCTTTTCTGCAACATACGAAGAGGGTTCAACCTCGCCTGTAAGGAGTCCATAAGCAAGCAACAGCCTTCCCCTGGGCGTATCAATTTCCCAATTGGACACCTTATATAGAGGGCAATGCTCACAACAATAGCCACACCTTATACATATATTTAGTTCGTTTCCCCATTTCTTGAGTCTGTTAAATTCCATTTTCCCCTAGCTTATCCCAAGACTTCCAAGCAAGAAGAAGCACTGGCTCTTCGGGGATTCGATTTCCGTTTTTCTTTATAGCTCCACCGGGTATCTGAGTTTAGTTGCCGTAACCCAGTCATCCGGTGCATCCATCAATTTATGAGGATTTAAGATATTGTTGGGGTCAAGAGCCACTTTTATCGCTTTCATCATTTGAAGTGAATCTGCCTTTTCTTTTTTCCAAGAGGGCGCCTTGGAAATGGCAATGCCGTGCTCACCTGAGGTTGTCCCCCCCACACTTCGGACATAATTATATACATCATCAACTGCCTGCCTGGCATTTTCCCACTGCTCTTTCCTGGTAGCCTCCATCAATATCTTTGTATGTAGCAATCCTATCCCACAATGACCATAAGCATTCATCACTACGTGATTGCGTTCTCCGATCTCGTGAATCTTGCGGGCGCATTCCGCTATCTTTGAGCTAGGGACAGCCATGTCATCAGCTAACGATGTGCAGACAAATCCATCCCTATATCTTGAGAGTGCAGCAAAAAGTTTTTTCCTTCCGCTATAGATTCGTTCCATCTCCTTAGCGTCACTGCCCATTTCAATTCCAAAGGCATTATGTTTCTCACATATCTCTTTGATGGTTTCCATATCGTAATCCACAGCTTCTTTTAATCGTCCATCACACTCATATATCACAATCGCTTCTACCTGGGGAAGATTCATGTTAAGGGTCTTGTTAAGAGCGGTGATGGCTATATCGTCTACAAGCTCAAGCAACGAGGGCGTTACTTCAGATTCCACTATGTCTGATATTGTCTCACCCGCATCTTCTAGTTTATTGAACTTCGCCATTCCCATTGCTCTAAATTTAGGCAGGTGTCTGAGCAAAAGTGTCGCTTCTACAATTATGCCCAGAGTACCTTCAGAGCCAACCATAAGCCTATCAAGCTGATAACCCGATGCCTGAGCGCGGGTATCAGCACCAAGAGTAACTAAATCTCCATTTGCCAGAACAACCTTCATCCCTAAGACATAGTCCCTCATTGTTCCGTACTTTATCGCCCTTACCCCGGAGCCATTGTTGGCAATAGCTCCACCAATGGTGGCAATTCTACCCGACTCTGGAGCCGAAGGAAACCAAAGACCATATGGCTGAAGCGCCCTGTTTAAATCATCCCAGACTACTCCCGGCTCAACTTTGCACAGTATATCTCGCGGTCTTATCGCCAGGATTCGGTTCATCCGCTTCAAATCCATGACAATGCCACCATCTATGGGAACAGTGTGTCCCGAGGCGCCGGAACCGGCACCTCGGGCGATAACAGGTATTAACCCGGCATTGGCATAGCGCACGACCTCCCGCACTTCCTCTACTGTTTCAGGTCTGACAATAACCGAGGGAGTAGCTTCATGAACCGAGGAGTCAGAGCCATAGACATAAAGATCAGCAATGTTATCTCTGACATTTTTCTCTCCTACTAGCTCCCTCAATATTTCAACGTCTATCTCCATCTCTACCTCCCTCTATATCGTTATTTTACTTCCCTTTGCGCTAGCTAAATGTATGTGTGCCTCTTTATCATCTCCGATGAAAATATTGGAATTTCTCACGCCTGCTCTTTTCCGGAGATTGCTTTTTCTCTAATTCCCATTCAACTTGCCAGCTTTAACTTGAGCAATAAGTTCATCCTCCCTGTTCACTTCCTCAAGAGTCCTGGGGGCATGGGGTGGCTTCCAATCGTCTGGGATGGTCTTGTCTATACCATATTTATAATTCAAGAAGCGTGCACCAGTGGTAGGGTAAAGAGCATAAATAAGGACATCTTGAATATTCTTAGTAAATTCTTTTGATTCTTCCTTAGCTTTTTCCAGTTCCGGCTCGAGCAGGTCTGCCGGCCGACAGGTGATAGGCACCTTATCTTTAAGAATAGTCTTCTGGACGTCTGGGGCAATTTGAGCTGGTGGCTTGCCATAACCCCCATATACATATTCCCTTGCCTCCTTGGAGACAAGCTTGTAGCGCCCTAGCAGGACATTCTGTACTGCCTGGACACCAACAATCTGGCTCGTAGGTGTAACTAAAGGTGGATAACCAAATTCTGCCCTGACCCTAGCAGTTTCCTGTCGCACCTCAGCCAGCTTGTCCAGAGCATTCATTTGTTTGAGCTGCGCCACCAGGTTCGTGGTCATGCCACCAGGAATTTGATGCACCAGAGCTCCGGTATCGATGACCGACATTGCCGATGTGTCCAGAAAGTCTCTATATTTAGGGGCGATCTGCTCCAACATTTGAGCACACTGGAATAGTTGTTCAATGTCAAGCCCTGTATCCCTGTCTGTGCCATATAGAGCAACTACCAGAGGCTCAATAGCTGGCTGTGAGGAGCGTAAAGCAAAGGGAGACAAAGCAGTATCTATGATGTCGACCCCGGCCTCAATGGCCTTCAGCACCGACATAGAAGCCTGTCCACTGGTGTAGTGAGTATGCAACTCAACAGGTACTTTCAAGTTTTCCTTAAGAGCCTTGATTAGCTCATAGGAATCATAAGGGGAGATAAGCCCAGCTTGATCCTTAATACATATGGAATCAGCACCCATATCTTGAAGGGCGAGAGCCTTCTTGACATAGTATTCCAGATTGTAGACTGGTCCACCCATTCTTGGCTGGGTGAGCGAGTAACATATGGCTCCTTGATAATGTTTGCCACATTTTTTAATTGCCATAGCAGCACGTTCGTGATTACGCTCATCATTCACAGCGTCGAAAACACGGAAAATATCAATGCCCACTTCAGCAGCCTGTTCCACAAAGGCATCAACCAAATCATCAGGATGGTTTCGATAAGCGACTAAATTCTGTCCCCGTAAAAGCATCTGTAGTGGAGTATCAGGCATGAGTTTCTTTAATTTGCGAGGCCTATCCCAGGGGTCTTCACCCAAAAAGCGGTGGGCTACGTCAAATGTTGCCCCACCCCAGACCTCCATAGAATAGAAGCCACATTTATTCATTTCAGGGGCCATCCACTCTACATCCTCAGTTCGCATCCTCGTAGCCAATGTGCATTGATGGGCATCACGAAATGTAGTGTCACAAATTCTGACCGGGTTTTTGGCTTTCGCCTTCGCCCTCACCTTATCAGTGGTTAAATCTCTGGCCAAGATGGGACCTTTTCCTAGTTCATCCACGCATTATCTCCTTTCCGTCATTACGAGCCTTTTACTGCTGAACATTCTGAGCGCAGCCAGAAATTCAGACCCTTCGCCAAACTCTTCGTCTCGCTTAGAGCTTCAGTTCGGGATATCAGCCAGATGTTATCATATAGGAACAATTCTTCGCTGCCCGAGCATTTGCATTATCTATTCACGCCCAGAATACTCCACAAGGTAGACACCGCTACCGGCCTTCGCTGGAGTACTGCCGGCCTCAGAGCCTTTCCTTCCTCTTCCACATAAGCAGCTACAGCAGTAATAATGGCAGCTATTGTTCCTTTTCTATTTTCCGATTGCTCCTCTGTTAAACCTCTTTACACAGGAATATTTCCATGCTTCTTTGGAGGTCTCGTCTCTCGTTTAGTAGAGAGAAGTTCCAAGGCCTTGATTATCTTGGGGCGACTCTCACGGGGTAGGATAACTTCATCCACATATCCCCGCGAGGCGGCAATGTAAGGATTATATAGTAAGTCACGATATTCCCGAATCTTTTCCTGCTCCTTTGCTTCAGAATCCGGCGCAGCCTCTATTTCCTTGCGAAAGATAATCGGGGTAGCTCCTTCAGCGCCCATCACTGCAATCTCCGCTGTGGGCCAGGCGAAAACAAAATCAGCGCCTAGGTCCTTACTACACATGGCAAGATATGAACCCCCGTAGTCCTTGCGAGTGACCAGAGTAATTTTAGGAACCGTGGCTTCGGAGTAAGCCCACAAAAGCTTAGCTCCGTGTCTTATTATCCCCAGCCATTCCTGGTCTTTCCCTGGCAAGTAACCAGGGACATCGGCAATGGTAAGCATTGGGATATTGAAGGCATCACAGAACCTGATAAACCGGGTGATTTTATCCGAGGCATTGACATCAAGACACCCAGCAAGATGCATCGATTGATTAGCGATAACACCAATTGTTCTACCATTAAGCCTGGCAAAGCAAATAATGGCATTCTGGGCATAATGATAATGAGGTTCAAGTATTTCACCGTTATCCACAATGGATTTGATAACACCCCTCATATTATAAACCTTATTGGGCTCTTCTGGTATTATGGTGTCAAGAGTAGGGTCAACACGGTTTGGGTTATCAGTAGGCTCAATTAAAGGGGGGGCTTCCATATTATTTGAAGGAAGGTAACTCAGAAGTTTTTTTATGAGCTCAATAGCCTGGGCATCGCTATCGCCGGTAAAATGGCATACACCACTTTTAGTGGCATGAGTCATGGCACCGCCCAGCTCTTCGGAAGTGATTTCTTCCCCAGTAACCTGTTTGATAACCGCCGGGCCAGTAATGTGCATGTAGCTTATCCCCTTTGTCATGAATACCCAATCTGTCATGGCAGGTGAATAGACTGCTCCCCCAGCAGTAGGCCCCATGATTGCCGAGAGTTGGGGAATAACCCCTGAGGCTGCAGAATTCCGGAAAAATATCTGCCCATAGCCTGAAAGGGCATCAACGCCCTCCTGAATCCGAGCCCCTCCAGAGTCATTAAAGCCTACTATGGGAACACCACACTTCATAGCTAAATCCATCACCTTGCATATCTTTTTAGCATGCATCTCGCCCAGTGTCCCTCCCATGGAAGTAAAGTCCTGGGAAAAAGCACATACATGGCGACCATTTACTGTCCCATATCCAGTAACGACTCCTTCTGCGGGTACGACAACCTTATCCATGCCAAAAAGTGTAGCCCGATGCTGAACAAACAAATCAATCTCGTGAAAGCTGCCAGAGTCAAAAAGCAGGTCGAGTCTTTCACGAGCAGTTAATTTCCCCGATTTGTGCTGCTTTTCTATCCGCTCCGGACCTCCTAAGGCTTTTATCTTTCTTTCTCTGTCCCTCAGTTCCTTCAATCGGTCGGCACCCGTGCCCATATGAATTCCTCCTCACGAATCAATTTCCCTATAAAGAAAATAAAGAAAGTTATTTTAACCTGAATTCGCAACTAAGGCAAATCCTTGAGCTCACGGAATTACCGCTAAGATTTGCCGGTCTATGGTACCTCCATTTAAGGAATTTCTAGTATAATCTCATCAAACATGTTTGAGGCACTACTGGCTCTTTCCAAGTTTTCTGGGGGTAAAGTGTAGGTAATCGTCGAGCCCTAATTACCCTTAACTTGACTGGGAAGCGACGCTAAGTTCAGACTTAAAAACTTGACAGCCTAGCTTAGAATGATATTATGGAGGGAAATTTGAAACCACAGCTAATCGCTATAGATGGTCCTGTGGCAGTCGGCAAGAGTAGTGTCGGCTCACTGTTAGCAAAAAGATTAGGCTATGTTTTCTTCGATACAGGGATGATGTATCGAGCGTTTACCTGGAAGGTTATCAAATCAGGTATTTCCATAGAGGACGAACAAAAGCTTTGTCAGTTGGCCAATACCACTAAATTTGATTTTGTTCCCTTACAAGAATGGCATCTCTCACCCATCATTGATGATGAAGATGTCTCTTCCAAGCTGCTTTGCCCTGAGGTAGAGGCACATGTTTCCCTGGCATCGAAGATAGCCGGGGTACGTCAAACACTGATACTGGAACAGCGTAAGTTAGCCCAGCGGGGAAAAGTAGTGATGGCAGGCAGAGACATTGGCACGGTAGTCTTACCTTGGGCGGAATTAAAGATTTTTCTCACCGCCTCCACCGAAGAGAGAGCCAGGCGTCGCCACAAAGAACTATTAAAACGAGGAGAGAATTCGAGCCTGGAAAGTGTCCTCGCCGATTTAAAGAAGCGAGATGAGATGGATATCCATAGGACCATCTCGCCGCTTAAACCGGCTGAGGATGCCATAATCATCGATACAGAAAACCTTAGCCTGGAGCAAGTTGTAGACAAAATATATACTCTGGCGGTAAATCTATGACCCCCTCTCAAAAGATTGTTTTAGCCATATTAAGACCTTTGCTCAATATTCTTTTCTCCTGGAAAGTCGAAGGAAGAGAAAACATACCCTTAACCGGTCCACTGATTTTGGTAGCCAATCATGTTCATCTCCTCGATCCATTTTTTCTCCTGTTTAGGTTTCCACGATGGATTAATTTCATGGCAAAAGAGGAACTCTTTCGCTCCCCCTTTCTGAGATTCTGTCTTCGCTGGGCTGGATCCGTTTCCATACGCCGTGAAGGGAAGGTTAGAGAGAAACAAAAGATACTTAAGAGTGCCAGAGATGCATTGGAAAGGGGACTAATCCTGGGAATGTTCCCGGAGGGCGGCAGAAGTCACGACGGCAAACTCAGAAAAGGCAAACCAGGCTCCGCAGTTATAGCCTCAAAAACAAATACATCTCTCCTTCCTGTCGGCATCGTCGGCACAGACAAGATTAGGGGCATAAGCTGGCTATGGAAACGCCCTGGCATAGTTGTCAATATTGGCAAGCCATTTAAGCTACCTCCAACCTCCAGCAGGATGAGTAAGTCACAAATGCAATTATTGACCACACAACTGATGAGAGAAATCGCTGCTCTTTTGCCACCCGAATATCAAGGCGCCTATGAAAAACATAAAGATTGAGAAAGCAGAGAAGCTGGGCCTATGCTTTGGCGTCAGACGGGCCATCAAGTTGTTGAAGGAGGCAGCTAACAAATATGGAGAAATAGAAACACTGGGACCTCTAGCACACAATCGCCTGCTAGTGGAAGCACTGGCCAATCTAGGAGTAAAGCCCATAAATCATCCCGACCAAGTCCAAGGCAGAATCCTGGCTATCACCACTCATGGTGTAAGCCCAGCGGTATTATCCGAGATCAGAGCCCATCACATTCATATCATTGACACTACCTGTCCCATAGTCCGCAAAGCCCAAAACGCAGCCAAGGAATTAGCCGAGGCTGGTTTTGACGTCTTAATATTTGGAGACGCAAAGCATTCTGAGGTCAAGGGACTACTAGGCTGGACAGGAGACAAAGGCATAGCTGCCCTCAACGTGAAGCAAATAGATAAGGCAGGAAAATCACCATCACGCCTGGGCATTATCTCCCAGACGACCCAAACCCGATCTGCCTTTATCGAATTTGTCAGACAGCTTATAGGGATGGTGGGGCCTAAGATTGAGGAAATGCGCCTCGTTAATACTTTATGTAAAGTAACACAGGGTCAACAAGAAGCTGCCATAAAATTAGCTCGCAAGAGTCAACTCATGATAGTGATAGGCGGAGGTAACAGTGCCAATGCCAGACACCTTGTTGAAATATGCGCTCCTTTGGTGGAAACTCATTTGGTAGAAACAGCAAACGAAGTCGATACTTCCTGGCTCGTGGGTAAGCACCATATTGGTATTACCGCCGGAGCATCCACCCCAGATGAAGCTGTAGAAGAATTAATAGACAAGCTAAGGTCTTTATAATCCTCAGCCAAGCCTGGCGTCCAGCTTCCTGCCACCAATAAGGTGAAGGTGAAGGTGAGGCACCACTTGCCCCCCTTCAGGGCCACAATTTATAACCAAGCGATAACCCTTCTTGGCTATCCCTTCTTTCTCAGCCAGATTCT